>Ga0114966_10000043_pt1 | contig 106636 bp, 110 predicted proteins | sample M_130207_XF_Meta_FD_87029 | JGI IMG/M metagenome (GOLD analysis project Ga0114966, IMG submission 87029) | Freshwater microbial communities from Lake Montjoie, Canada to study carbon cycling - M_130207_XF_MetaG | ecosystem: Environmental > Aquatic > Freshwater > Lake | place: Lake Montjoie...
CCAAATGTCGTTAAATTTCCAAACGATGTTTCAACTACTTTTTCATTATTGCTTTTTAGTCTAACAATAAGTTGATCTGATAAGATAAGTCTTAAAATAATTAAATTTGTAACAATTTTCATTTTTTCTTTTTGTAGTTCATCTGGTAATGTAAGAGTGTTCACTGCAGTATCTAGTATACTACTATTTGGATCTAATGGTAAGTTAAGAGCAATTAGTCTTTGTTTTAAATCATTTGAAGTAGACTCTGATGTATAATTACAGAGCATAGTATTTGCTTCTTCAGCACTATATCCTAAATAGATAAAATGTGAAATAATACTATCACGACCACTTGTATTTCGTTCATTATCTTTATTCTTAAAACACTCAAGTTCAAGTTCAAACTTTCCAATCTTTTCAAGTGTATCGATTCGTGGAATAAAGTCAATTTCATTTTTCTTATCTTTATATTGACGCCAAAGTCTTCTTATTAAATCATAATTGGTTGTTCTTGCATTTGTTATGATATTAGCACTGATTTCGTTTGATGCTCTAGTTGTTGTATTATTAGGACCTGTGATTTTATTAGTTCCAAATCTTCCAAATAATCCCCTACTTTTTTTTCCAACTTGTCCAACTTCACTATTGCCGAACGCTGGTAAAAATGTCTTTCCAAATTGCTTCCAGGATCTAGTTGTTGTAGTTAATCCTGAATTATTTAGTTTTTTTCTAAGGTTATAATTTGATCTAGTTTGACGTAGTGGATTCTCCACAACGGTCGGGCTTGACATCTATATAGTTTAAAGAAAATACGAAATAATGATGTAGAATGTCATTCTTGGCAATGATTGATGAGGAACTACTCAATGGACCTGGCAGCGTATCTCGTGAAGTATCTTGCTGTAGTCGCTTTTCGTCAATCGTTTGGGAATTTGGCCAGTTTCTGATGTCAAAGTACGCTGGATATGAGCCTCCATCCGATGAGGAAAATGAAAATGAAAATAATGCAGTCAATGGCAAGCCAAAGGTGGAAGAAGTAGAGGAAGAAGATGAACTCTACATCGATGATAACGAGCTCTATGCTAGCTACGTTGCCAGTTTGGAGAAGGAGAGATCGACCAAGCGTGTCTACAATCTCAGACCGCGTAAGCCTGCCCGGGGATAAGGTATAGTATAAAAAATTGAATAAGTAGATAACCCTATAGTTGTTAACGCAGCTATGTTTCTATCGACTCACAACTACATTGACTTTCGCATTGAAACCTGTGAAGGTGAATGTATTCATACATTTTCAGGAGCTGAGAAAGCAGGAAAAGCGCTTCCAGGTGATTCTGTTAAAGCTATACCTAACGCAGGATGTGAATTAGTCTATCACGTATTACATCCACCTCTTGTAGGTCTTCTTGAATTAAATACAACCGTACGCTATGGCTTTACAAATCGTAATGTACCTCTTTACTTATTCAAACCCTATAATGAATCCTATCCACCTATGCTAGTTGCCTCTAAAGATACAAGTCGTACGAATCAACTGGCAGTGGCAGCCTTTGAACACTGGACTGATACTACCTTTCCGCGAGGTGGAATTACAAAAATACTCGGCCCTGCAGGTGTACGAGAGATTGAATTAGAAGCCATTGCTCTTCAATATTCTCCGTGGTCTTGGACCTCCAAAGTCTGCCCTACAGAGCTCATTCATCCAGATCGCGAGAAACGCTTTATTCTTGATAAACCGACAATTAATATTGATCCAGAAGGATGTCTTGATATTGATGATGTACTTTCTCTCTGGAAGGAAACTAAAAGTACCTGGACTCTTGCAATCTCTATCTCAGATGTGTCTGCCTATGTTGAACTCAATCCATCCCTCCGATTTGCTGAAAAAATAGGACAAACACTCTATACTCGTGAAGGTGCCATTGTACGATCTATGTTTCCTACACGATTTGCAACCGATACATTCTCACTTTTACCTGGAAAAGAACGATTTGTTCTAACGCTCTTTGCTACCTGGAATGGATCCTCTCTTTCCAACTTTCACTGGAAAGAATGCTGTCTAACAAATACAGCCTCCTATTCGTATTCTAACTGTAGTTCAATCAAAGAACTTGATACAACTGTTTTGAAGCAGATTGTTTCATCTCTCGAAGGTGATCCCACTGATTCTCATTCGTGGATTGAATCTCTGATGCTTCTCTATAATTCAGAAGCAGCCGCTGTCTTGAAGAAAGCGAATGCAGGACTTTTGCGTAGTCATAGCGAACCCGAACAAAAACGTCTGATTAACTATGCAGCTCTAGGTCTTCCTATTCAAGAACTTGCTTATCCTGCAGCAACCTATACAGACTGTCAAAATGAAACTGGACACTGGGGTCTTAAGAAAGGACTCTATTGTCACGCAAGTTCTCCTATTCGTCGTTATGCTGATATCATCAATCAAGAAGTTCTAAAAAATCATCTTGAAGTACAGTCTACACAGTATACTATACTTGCAACTGCACTAAATAGGCTTGAGAAGGCTGCAAAGTCCTATGATCGCGACTGTCGATTTGTAGACTGTCTTCTTAGTTCAAAAGGACTCTCACTTTCAGGAATCATTGTTGAACTTCATCCAGAAAAAAAGAAAGTAAGTGTCTATATAAATGACTGGCGTCGTATGATTCGCTGTCCAACGACTGATGAATGGAAAGTAGGTGATTCCGTTCAAATCCAATTTCACGCATCAATGACCGGTCGCTGCTGGAAGCGCAAGGTGATTTACAGACTAGATCGTCAAATATAGACTCTCAGGAATTGCAGCACCCTTTACAAGGACTTTCTGTACATTTTCTAATTTTGCCAGCATTTCAATATTTTGTGTATACGTTGCTAGAGATGTGAATTCTTCCAATAAATTAGATACTTTCAAAATGGTTCTCATAAAATTCCCTTCATAGACATCATAGTCTTCGCAAATAGTTGAAATCGCATCCCCTTGAATCCATCGCCAGACTGGCTCAATCCAATAACTATTCAAGTGCCAGAAGGTACTTGGACTCTGAACACCGTGCTTTTTTTCGGCTTCAAAGAATGTATCTAGCAAGGAATCCAGAGAGTACAATTGATCAATGACGCCTTTAGGAATTTTCAAGGAGGATATAGCAACAGCCATTTCAGTACGCTCATTTAAGAATGCGCAGAGAAAGCATATGATTTCCTCACCTGATAGGACATCACAGAGTCCCTTTGTATAGGCATAGCTCATTAAGAGAGGATTTCCTTCATTTAATTCAGTTGCAAGAGTTCCAAGAAGAGTTAACTTTGTATTGAGAGGATCTGTTATGGGTTCTATAAATCCAGTCTGTTCGAGAACTCGTAGAATAGGATAGAGTGTCTCACGATACTGTTCCATTTGAGTCAGCTGATCTTCTAGTCTCTCAAGATCGACAACTAACTTTTTACGCTCTGTATACTTTGTCCACTGTATAGCATAGATAGGACTCATATGCTTATTTTTCCACTGCTCTAATGACTGCTGTGCCTTCTTTTTTGCAGCATTTATATTCATCTTAAATTCATACTCTAGACGGTCGCGTAGTGTCATATCTTGAATCATCTCCTCTGTAAGACCAAGGCCAGTAAGTTTTTCTCTGACTTCATTTATTTCACGTTTGACTCCTTCAACTAAACGCAGATGCTGCTGATACCAGTAGCTCTGTGACATAAGCGCCATCCACGTTGTATTTCCAGACTGTAGAGTTTTTAAGATAAAGTCGTAGTGAAATTCCATTCGTGATATAAATGTACTCTTATTTCCCGTAAACATCCTCTGAACTTCCTGCAAACTAATCGGATCACGTTCAGGTAAATAGAGAACAAGGCCTTCTGTATCTTTACCTCGCCTTCCTGCTCGGCCTGCCATCTGAATATACTCATCCGTAAACAAGGTGCGTATACCATTTGTTGCATCATCGTACTTTTCATAGCCTGTAAAGACAACCGTTTTGGTAGGCATATTAATTCCTACTGCAAACGTTTCCGTTGCAAAGAGAACTCTAACAAATCCCTTTGAAAACAGGATTTCAATAATTTCCTTCAAGAGTGGAAGAAGACCACTGTGATGAAATGCGATTCCACGCTGTAGAAGTTCAGTAATTGTAAAGAACTGTTTTGTCGAATTATAGACTGCAGGATATTTATGAAGATGAAAGTCAATAATATGTTTTACTGAGGCAGTTTCTGAAGAAGTGAGCAGAGATCCTTGAACTCGGTTAGCAAAGTTTTCACATCCCTTTCGTGAAAAGTTAAAGAATAATGCAGGAAGAAGTTGCTTCTCATCCAACATATGAATACATTCATTGAGTTGCTGAATATACGATACTGGCCTCTTTGTTCCTTCTACAACTGGAGTTTCATAGTTTCCTTGACGTCTTACTGCCACCTGCTTTTGATGCGCCTTATAACTGTCAACCTCCTCTTTACGAGATCGTAGCCAGTCAGTATAGACCTGTGCATTAAACTTTTCCTTGTGATCCATCAAAGTATGTAGCGTAGTTCCACGGATTACCGCGTGAGTCAAAGGAACAATACGATACTGTGTTGAAATTAAATGAATCGGCTTTTCCTTCAAGTTACCTAACCATCCTGCAAATAGTTCAGGCCCATCAATCGTCGCGCTAAGTAAGACAAGATTTACAGTTGGAGGTAGAAGAATCAGAGTTTCTTCCCATACACGACCACGCTCTCGATTATTAATGTAATGGACCTCATCAAATACAACTGCATCCAAGTTATCCAGGCTCAACGAGGCAGATAAACCCAGAGATCGTGTAGACGACGTATACTTGAATAGAAGATTTCGTAGAATTTCTGTAGTCATAATGACGATTGGAGCATCTGGCTGAAACTTGATATCTCCTGTCATAATTCCAACCTTTCCTGGCCACATCGCCTTCAAATCGTGAAATTTCTGATTTGAAAGTGATTTAATTGGCGTCGTATAAAATACACGCTTTCCCTTTGCTAAGCTGTGTGCGATCTGATACTCTCCAACAAGCGTTTTTCCAGATCCAGTCTTTGCAGTCACAAGAACATTTTCGTGCCGATGAATGGCTGAAATTGCGTGTTTCTGAAAAGGATCCAGAGGAAATGAATAGTGAATACTTGGTTCTTCTGGAAACGTTGTACACGGAGATCCAGCATTTACAATTTTGAGATACGTCATTCTATGTGTACATTTATAAGCTATCCAATGTAACTCAATTTTTTAGGGTTAAGGCCTGAATACAGTATACATACAATGGCACCCAAGATCACTATACTTACACTCGCGATTGGCGCAGACTACCGCAAATCGCTAGCGAAAGCACTGAATTCAAAACAGCTCTATGCAGACAAGCACGGCTACAAATACATTCAGGCTGGCGAGGAGTGGTGGGATCGGAATCGCCCTGTTGCCTGGTCCAAGGTACCTTGTCTTCTTGATTTACTATCAACTCTAGAAGAAGGTGCTCTTATTTGGCAAAGTGATGCGGATGTTCTGATAACAAACCCTAATCTACGTATTGAAGATCACGTGCTTCCGTTGCTACCGCCTGATAAGGATATGCTGCTCATCTATGACGCGTGCCACCACGTCAACAGCGGTAATATTCTAATGAGAAACTCTCCGTGGACGCGCGACTTTTGGCGACGTGTCAATGAGCGCACTGACTGCACCTTTCATATCTGGTGGGAGAACAAGGCAATCTGTGATCTTCTTGAAGAAAACAAGGATGACGCAATGCACATACATGTATGCAATCAGCACAAGCGATTCAATGCATATATTATGGGGTTTCCTGAAGAGCCGCTATGGACACCTGGAGATTTTCTTGTTCACTTTGCGGGTGTCTATGGTCTAAACAAGATGGTTAAGCTTATTGAAGACATTGAGGCAGGAAAGACGCCTCGTCGTGATATGTATAATCCTTAGTCTACACATAAATAAGTCCATACTGATATTCCTGATCATTAGGATACCGTGTACCACACAGGGAATCAATCCAGTACTCTCCAAAATTCCAGTCGTGGTACTTGTGATGCAGTAAATGATGATTGCCAATTAAGAAAGCCCAGCGAGGATCATGTCTCATCATTCCTCGTGTATTGAGGAGCACAAGAACAATTGTCCATTCCAGTGCAGTATAGTTGTAGAGGACAACTGGAAAAAACATTCCAATACCTTGAAAGGTCGATTCGACCATCGATGCGTCATACGTGTCAATAAAATTAGGAACTTGTTTTCTATGGTGTTGTTTGTGAAATGGATACCCGATCTTATGATGTAGTATTACATGCGATATATAGAACCATATATCATATGAAATAATCGAGAGGAGAATTGGTATCATTTCTAACAGATAACCGGGAATAAGTGCTGTGTCTTTAGCGACTAGTAAAGCTTCAGATTTTCAATGCGTCGAGCGAGCTCCTGTCTTCCCTGGTCTTGGATAAGTTCGATTTCCCTGACTCGCTTGAACCCTCGCTGTCTCATCTGCTGCTTATAGGCAGGATCACCTTGTAGCCTATTAATTGCATCGACCCAAGCATTCTCGTCATCGCGATCACACGCAATACCTGCACCTCCTACAGACTCAACAAGACCTTCTGCGTGACTATGGATCACAACCACACCTGACGCCATTGCCTCAACTGCAGTACGACCCCAGGTTTCTTTCAGGGAAGGCATAATCAGAATTCCAATGCGTTTGAACACGACAGTTATGTCCTTCTGATTTTCAATGAGTAATACGTTTGAATACACTTCTTTTTCATCATCTTGCTTTGAATAGGCGCCCTTAACACCCAAAAACTGTACATTTGGCATTCGTTTAGCAAGAGCATAAAATAACTCGCTGCCCTTATTTGGATTTACATTAATTAAACAGACTAGTGTGTTTCCTTGTGTATACTGACGAAGAGATGTGAATTTATCAGTATCAACATACGGAATCATTTTGAAGTGCTTATACATCGTAGGGTTTTCAGTAGCTGTATAGTCGCTATTATAGACTACTGTCACAGGAAATTGCATCTTTTGTTGAATGAGCCAATCTTGGTCTTTTACTGTATGAATAAAAACATAACACGGCTTTTTATACTTTTTGACTAATGAAAGCATGCTTGTTTCTTTTGTTCCTTGAAAAAATACAAGATCACAGTCCTTTACAATGCTGTTTGTATGTTCAGTATCAAATTTATAAATGGGAAATCCATCAAACTCTGTATAATACCATTGATTTACAACAACCGAAACCGAGTGGCCGCGAGCTCGTAAATATCGAATCGTTTCGTATGCGCTAATCTCAGATCCAGCATACGTTTTTGGTAAAAAGGAGTCGCTATGGATAACAATCTTTTTAGGATAGTTAGTCTTTGAAAACTCCTGCTTTAAAAAGACACGATTTGGTTGCTCAACATAGATGTTAAGGGAATCCTTAAAATACGGTGTTAAAAGTATACATACTAATGCTAAGATAGCTATGCCAACGAGCTCGTTAGACATTCTCTAATTTGGGACCTTTAATCTTTTTTTATGATGATAGAGTATAATGGCGACTACACGCAAGGTTGGCTCAAAGGCACAAGTCTGGCACGGGAATGCAGCTCACACCTCCGGAGGTCTGACACGCAAGGATCTGATGAAGACCAAGAAGGGTCGTATCGTAAGCAAGAAGAAGCATACGATCGGTCTGCGTAGAATCAAGACCCTACACAAGGCTGGCTACAAGCCGAAGAAGGGAACCTTCAAGCTCTTTAAGAAGTAAATAAGTAGTAAGTAGTATTATACGGATTCCGCAAGTCGCTCTGTAACTGTTCGTAAGATCCTTCGCAAATCCGATACGTGGAGTCGTAGGGCCCCATTGATTTCAGGATAAAACCACATTGGAGAAAAACCCATACGCGAATCGACCTGTGATAGGCAGAGTGACGCCCCTGACCCTCGGAGCTCTTTGTAAAGAGTCCGAAGATCAAGAGTCTGAAGGCCTGCTTTGAGAAGTGGATGAAGAGTCTGGTTAAATTTGACAAATTCGTCTTCCGTATATTCCTGGAGTGGCGGATAGAAGAGTGTTGTGGGCAGTGAAGCTGTGTGCTCGGCTGCTACAGTTCTGAGAGCAACACACGTGGCAGCAGGTGTAGACTGTGAAATGCACTTCTGCCAGAAAGCATCCGGAACCTTACACTGCGGCGTTGTGACAACTAAAATCGGCTTTTTCAAGTGCTGTAGAATGGATAACAGTAGGCTCCAATCCGTGTTAGACTCAGGAATAAACGTCAGATCCCACGGATATGAAATAAGCCACGCTTTTGCGTCTTGTTTGCTTAGTACAAGAACGGTTGTCTGGAGGGAAGGATGACCCGACAGAATCTGATCTTGAAATCCGTGAGGGAGGCAGCACAGATCTGAAGATGGAATCAGCCACTGAATGTATTTCCCTCGCAGATTCGCATCAAAGGCCTCCAGTGAAATCGTTGCCATTGTCTATTTGATCACGAGGCAAGAGTCTGCCGTAAAAAACGTAGTGCACAGATAAGATGAACGACTACCTGACGATTGTTGTCTTAGCTTTAATGATGCTTGTTCTAGATGCACCTTGGCTGTACTTACAGAGTGGCTGGGTTCAGGACTTCGTAAGTGATATTCAGGGTGGCCGATCAATGCAACTGCGTCCTTGGGCTGGCATCCCTGTGTATTTAGCACTTGGCTATCTGGTGACACAAGCTAAATCTGCACCTCGTGCCTTTTTATTGGGTCTCTGCACTTATGCGGTCTATGACTTTACCCAACTCTTTACTTTCGATAAGTATCCATTTGAATTTGCAATTGCTGATACACTATGGGGTGGCACTTTAATGGCAATTACTTGGTCTTTAGCAAGCCGCTTTGAGCTCCTTTAGAAATGAACTCCAACTCAAGATAATGCTTACGACAGACTGCCCGGTATAAATCTACCTGTCCAACCACAACAAGATCGTCTGTTATGATTGAACCGAAACTGAAGAGTGCTGGAGTTCCATTTCGGCACACCGAGCAAAAGGCCGTGAGTTTCTGAATGCGATCTGCAAGTGGAATAAGTCTAAGAATATCTCCAAAAGGCTTACGAAATCTGTCGCCATCAAGACCTGCTACAACCACCTGCTTTGCATCTTTCTCCACGGCCGTCATAACAAACTCGTAGAGATCTGGAAAGAACTGACCTTCTTCAATGAGAATTAACTGGGCTGATTTGTATTCTTCAGTTGGTAGACGATCCACTAGAGTTGCAACGCACGTTGCAGCAATGTGAATCTGATCGTGAGAACTAATACATTCAATCGTGTACCGTGTATCTATCTTAGGTTTGTATGCTACGCATATAAATCCAAGACTCTTCCAGCGTCTGTGAATTGACTGTAAAACGCTCGTTTTTCCTGCAAACATTGGACCAATGATTAATTCAAGACTCATTTGTACCTTTTTACTTTGTAGGCGGCGGGCCAATTTTTGACCTTGGTTCAAATAAACGGGTTGTGCGCCCACTGAAACAAGCCTTGCCGTTGTCTCGGCCGGCACTTAAGATCACCAGGACTACAGTTCGCCTTGATCTGACCTGCGTGTCTCGTAAATGCCTTCCAACGCGAGATCTGAATTCGATCCAGTTCAGGAATGCGACGGCCAATCCAGTATCTGCAGTACCACTGAAACCAGCCGCGCTCATCTTTATTAACTGTAGCATCTGATAATTCAGGATGTTGTGCCTTGTGTCCTTTATGTAAATGTGAAGGGACCCAACCAGATTCCTTCCAAAAGCTAAGAGGCTGACGAGAATCTACAGCCATCAGATTTACAGCAACATCAGATTTGTCTGGCCGAAGTTTATCGAGTTGAAGTGCATTCCAGTACCACTCTGCAGGAAATTCAAGTAGGCAGTCATTCAGATATTTCCCTTCAAAGGCCCCTGAAGACAAGATTTCACCCGGTGTTGCATAGGGTTTGAAGTCAGCCGCAAAATTCGTTCCAGGATCTTCAGAGAGTGTGTACGAATAGTCCTTTTCCATTTTATTCCAGACTTTAATCGTGTCGCCCTTCTTGAAGTCAGCCAAAGACCTGCCCTTTTGTTGTAGTATAGATCGCATTGTATCTGTGCTTTTGAGAGTTAGGATACGTGAGTCCATCTTACTGTAAGTACTGTAAAAAATGAAGGGCTGCTTAGCAGAATAGCAGGTATGGACAAGCTACCCACCACTCATACACCCACAAAGAAGGAGGAGCAGTTTCTAATGACACTAGGACCTAAGGACCTTGAACTCCACAAGCTCGCAGTGCAGCTTCTACAAACATCCTACCGTCCGGAATGGAGCCATATGTATCGGAAGTATCAAAAGGCAGCTGTAGCTGTAGCACAAACAGGTGCTAAAAATTGAACTTAAACGCTAGGCGGTATAGCCATTCTATCGCTAAGTTCGTATATGGCGCAGAACAATTTCTGCGTTAAAGGTATCTCTCTCACACTGCAAAAACTCCGGCGCATCGTTTCTCACGTTTCTCCCAAAACGTCTTCCTTAGCTATCCTGAGCGGATCCCGACTCCAAACTCAACTAAAACACTGGTCCAAAGCCCTTCCAAAGGTAGAACCCTTCTATGCAGTCAAATGCAACCCTGAAGAGTTTCTGCTTGAGTCATTGACGAATGCAGGAGTCAACTTTGATTGTGCAAGTCTCCGAGAGGTCGATGAAGTCAAGAGGCTAGGCTGGCCTGAGATCAATCGTTCACCTGATATCTTATATGCTCACCCCTTGAAATCTGAACACGATATTCAATCAGTAAAGGGTTATGGTGTAAATCGTACAGTTGTAGATTCGGTAGAAGAGTGCAAGAAGTTAGTTAACAATAACTGGAAGGGAGATGCGCTTCTGCGTATTGCAGTATCAGATGCGGGAAGTAAGATGCCTTTCTCGGCCAAGTTCGGTGCGAGTCGGTCAGAAGTTGAAGAGATTTGCCGGCGATCCAAGATCCCTCTTGTAGGCGTATCGTTTCACGTCGGATCGGGATGCGAAGATGATAGCCAGTATGCGAAAGCGATTGAGTATGCCTCAACGTATGTATTTGATTGTCTCAAGAAATATTCACACAACCCAAGTATTCTAGATATCGGCGGCGGATACAATCCCCGCCAATCAGCCTTTCAGTCTGCTGCTGCCGCAATTAATGGGGCATTGGCAAACATTCCAGATTCAGTCCGGGTAATTGCAGAGCCTGGACGCTACTTTGCCCAGACCAGCCAGGATCTCTTTGTGCGCGTAATAGCCAAGAAGCCTGGTCTAGGAGGAAAGGGCTGGCGCTATGTTATTGATGAGTCTGTCTACTCCCAGTTCTCGTGTATACCCTTTGACCACCAGCAGCCCGCGTGGTTTCGAATCCCTACAGATTCAAATGATACTATGTCAAGGCCAAAGGAAGAGGGTGTTCTGTTTGGTCGCACCTGCGACAGCCTTGATGTGATTGCAAAGGGGCCTATGGAGCGTCTCGAAGTCGGCGATTGGCTCTACTTTCCCTTTATGGGCGCCTACACATCATCTACAGCGTCGGAATTCAATGGATTTCCCAAGCCGAAGTTGATTCTTGATACGGACCAGGTGCTGCCTGAGGTTGAGCAAGTCTGGCCGTGGATTGATAAGTTTCACGCTAAGAATACTCTTACGTATACAAATGCATTGCCTCCAATTCTGTAAAAAAGATATTACTTAGATCAACGGGCATTTAAAATGCCAAGCGGTCTAAAATACCTATCATATTCATTACTATATAGATGGCTAGTCTAGTTTCACGTGGTAAAGACTTAGGATATACAATTCTACCCTATACGCTTGATAATCGAATTCAATTTAAACTTTTTTCTAATCCTAGCGACTATGCTCTTGGCTATATCAAATATAATGAATATACTGGTGTACGTAAGTTTACGTATACAGAGTCTGGCAAATTGATTTCAGATCATAACCATTGGTCGCTAGATATTTTAAAGGAGTTCCCGTATTGCGAGCAGAATGGACCTTGGATTCTCTACAGTTGCCCACCTGAACAAACAAGATTTGAGTTTGGTAAGCTTCTTTCAGGTGAAACTCTACATATTCATAACTGGGATACTTGGTCTGTAGTAGGAAAGAATGCTAAAGTAGCAGTCATCACTTCTTGGGAAATATTCTAAGATCTTAGATGCTATACAATAGTACGAATGGTTACTGCACTATTTGATACAGTTCTTTCAATAATTGAGTTACGACGGCTCAAGGGTCGTGGTGTCTTTGGCTCCTTGGGTTCCTTTGGTTCCTTTGGTTCCTTTACTTCGCTAATCGCTACCATTGATGTACGACGAGACGGTGCTTTTTCTACCGTCGAAGCACGGCGAGACTGCGGTAATTTAATAGACAATGGAGGTTCAGGTGCTTTTCTTCTTAAGATAAAAGCACAAGCACCACAGCAGAAAAACAGAATGCAAAATCCGAAAATAGCTGAGAGACCAATTGCAGCTTTTTCACCATCACCCATCGGAGCTTTGATGTACACAATTGTAACATTCATAGAAGGGGAAACCGATCCAGATAACGTAGATGTGAGTGTCGGATAAGCTGAACTAGATGGAGATTGCGTTGAGGTCTGTGTTGATGTTGCAGTCGTCAAACTTGTTGAAGAAGGGTTCATTGTGGAAAAAGGAGAAGCAGACTGAGATGCTGACGCAGAAGGACTGGCTGAAGGGTTGGCAGAAGGACTCGCAGAAGGACTGGCTGAAGGGCTTAGTGAAGCTACAGATGATTGCGTAATCGAGGCGCTAGCTGAAGGACTCGCCGTAGGCATTTCTGTGGGCTGTGAAGCAAGACCTAATGTACAGTAAAACGTATCCGTTGTACTAAAAAGACCAGTATTGATCAAACATCCATATCCAGATGCCTTCAGATAACAGGTATCCGAATTTACAATATCCCACGCTCCCAGTCCATAGCAGATGGTTGACGCGTGCTGTGTTATATACGCACAATCAGGAACACCCTTACCTGAAGGCGGTGCACCACTGTTGCCTTTCACAAGAGAGGCTAATGACGTGCACGAACTTGCAGAAGCCGTTTGAGCAAGTAATGAAAAAAGAATCGTCAAACGTGCCAACATTTCCTACCATTGGACTATAATTTAGTCGTATAATCCATTGTAGGAATCCATATCAGTAGTAAGTTCCTTATAGATTGGAATATTGCGAGTAGCCGGATTTGAAGCCATTGATTTAATCATCGCAACTTGTATATCAGTTAGAAGAGGTGTTTTCTTTCGTTCTTCTTGCCATCCTGTCTTTGTTATGTGCTCAAAATGAAGGACGTAGAAATTACTTAGTAAGAAGTGCAAGTGGCTTGCGAGAAATTTTTTTGCAAATTTTTCCTTATCGATTGCCTTGCGAAATACACCTTCAAAGATAAGTTCATCCATTAGAAATTTAAGATCCTTTTCTTTTTCCGAATAATCAGATATAAACTCATTCCAGATATGCAAATCGATTTGAGAATGCGAGGTATTCTTTTTAATTTCACAATAACAGGCGTTCACAAAATAACTCATATTATCTAAATCTCTAAAGATAACCTCAAATCCACTAATAAGCATTGGAATGCATCGGTTCAGAGAGTTGCGGTTAATATGAGTCTTGAGTTTTTCTGAATAGGTTGTTGGTGAGCTAAAACGATCATATAGATAGCATCTGCACATTTCACACATTGGGTTGCTTTCTACTTTGCGCTGCGGCTTGTCAAAATTTGAACCTGACTTGCCTTGAAAACTAGGTATAATGGCCAAGAGTTTCCCTCTCTTTGATTCAAAGGGTTGTGTGGAAGCTCTTGAGATCTTTGGCGATGATCTTACAGTAGTAAATGCGGCACGTGTCAGTTTCGCGAAGGAATCAAACGTAATTAGCCCTGCCGACGAGAAGCTCATTCGCTATCTTGCCAAGCACAATCATACAAGTCCATTCTTTCATCCCCAGGTACGCCTTCGACTAAAGATGCCAATCTTTGTTGCAAGAGAGTGGTATCGTCATACTGTAGGCTTTGCACGGAATGAAGTCAGCCGTCGCTACGTAGATACTCCTCCTGAATGCTACGTGCCGACTGCCAGCCATATTCGGGAGCGTGATGCGAATAAGAAGCAGGGATCGAAGGATACACCTGCTCCTGAGGCCGCTTATGCCGCTGAGCATATTCAGGATCTGACGGATTCGTGTATGATTACTTACGATAAGCTTCTAAGGGCAAATGTTGCACCTGAAGTTGCTCGGATGATTCTTCCTCAGTCAATGTATACTGAGTTTATTGAGACTGCATCTCTGTACGCCTATGCTCGTCTCTGCAAGCTACGTCTAGGAACTGATGCGCAGTGGGAGATTCGTCAGTACGCACAGGCAGTCAGTGATGCACTTGAGAAGGCGTTTCCTGTAAGCTGGCGTGCGCTCTCAGAGACATTTAACTAATTGCGATTTCTACGCGTCTTACGACTGCGATTCTTACGATTCATCTTTGTCTTATTGCGTCTGCGACGCTTGCCACCTAGTGCAGGTAGTTCGGCCACATTTGTTAATACGCGCTCAGCAATATTTTTTGTGTATGCTGGATCGATTTTAGATAATAATTGAGAATTAGGATTAGGAGTTAAAACAATACGCTGTGCGACATTACAGTTTGTTCTAAATTGCTCTTCTACCTGACCCCATTGTGCACCTCTATTAGCTGACGTATTACTAGCAGCCAACTTTTGTAGGCCGTTCTTAATACTAGGATTTTTACAAATGGCGTGAACTTCTTTTGCAGCCGCCTTTAAATTATTGCTCATTCTATTTAGTCTACAGAAATCTATAGTTTAGTACCATCCATCCAGAGTTTTGAACCCCTCCCTCTGGGCAAACTCTTTTGCCCAAGGTTCAAGAAGGCCCTGAACAACTGCCGTAGGCCTGTATGGCCACGGAGCCAAGAACACCGCATTTGGGTGAACTAGAAGCCGATCAATGCACAAATGAATTGACTTCGTAGTCATAAATAAATCCATAAAGACTTGCTGACCTTCCAGATTTTCCGCGACGTTTTTGCGTACACAGTACGATGACCACGATGGTCGCTTATCTGCATCAAGCTTATTATACTCAGCAAATGCTCGATTTTTTACAGTTCGTAGAAATGCCGTATACGTTTCAGGCCTCCAAAGAGTTGCCTGGTATGTAAATCGATATGTATCCTGTGGCCCGATAATCTTAAATTCAGGATTAGCTAAATAGGCCGAGTCATAACGAGAAGGACCAGGACAAGGCATTAACCGTATGCTCTGGATAAGATCATCGTTGCGTAGAATATCCAGAGCAGTGGTTAGCCCTACTAGATCAGGACACCGATCTGTCCAGAAATCTTCCTGCAGCGGCAGAATAAACTTGAAAAATGACAAGTACTCCATTGCTGCAATGCGACTCTCAAGAAAATCTGCATCACTTGAATTCAGAGATACATACTGTATATTCGGGAGTGTGAGAATACGCTTCACAATAGGATGATTCAAAGTGAGCTCGGTTGCAAGAAAGATTGGTACTGAAATAAGCTGCGGTGAATACCGACGTAAGCACGTTATCTGAACCTCGGCAAGCGACATATATTTCGGAGTTGTATTGATAAGAATACACCAATCGTTCATTCTATAGACTTATTGGAATCTACTTAGACCGCTGCGTTCGTAAACTACGAGGTATCTAAACTCTCCTTTAGTAATCAAGTAAGATGATCGGTCGGAATCCAAAGACAGGTGCACCTATCAAGATTATGAAGTCCGATCTTTCACTTTGGAAGGATAGAAAAACACTAGTTTATAAGACCACTGGACCTTCGACTAGCGAAGATTATCGATGGAATCGATATGATCTGGTTGTGTCAGATTGCACTGAAGAGCTAATGGCGTGGAAGCCACACGTAGTTGTTCTGACGACCTACGATCCACTCGTTGAGGCGTGGCTTGAGACAGAGGCTGCTAAGAAGATGCGTTTCATTTTGATCAGTACTAAAGTAATTGATGCTATTGGCGACGAGGCCTTTCAGGCATTTGGTCTAGGAAATGTCCTGTGCCTCGAAGAATTTCCTACGATGTTTCCTTATCTCGGAGGATCGTGGGATGGCTCAGTCGAAGATGCAGTCTTGTGTGCTGCTTTAGTTTTTCGGTATGTACGCCTTGTCGGTATAAATCCAAGGCATCCTCGTATGCTCAAGTTGCAGTTATCATCACGGTTTTCAGTCTTTAGTTCTGAAGAGATTCAGCCACCTGAGCCGCTCGTTCTCATTCAGCAGTACTACAAGCCTACACAAACTAAGCGGCAAAAGGAGCTTGACCGTTGTCTAAAGAAGAATCTCGAGAATCCATTTGTTGATAAGATTATCCTTTTTATGGAATCAAATGACATTCAGTTGCCGCACGACGAAAAGAATAAGATTCAGAAGGTGCCTCTAAAGGCGCGTCTGACGTATGCTGATTGTATTGATGCAGTACAGAAGCACGTGGGAGCAGGATCAATTGTGGCCTTTGCAAACACCGACATCTATTTGGATGCGATCACGAGTCGCACCCTATGGTCTATCGATCTACACGACACTGTACTCGCGCTTCTACGATACGAAGATGAGCTTGATCCTGCAGACGCGAAAATCTTCGGACCGCGTGCTGACTCCCAAGATACGTGGATTCTGCATAGTGATAGTATTATGGAACGTATGTGGAAACAAGACAATTTTCGCATTCCGTTTGGTCAGGCCGGCTGCGACAATGCGGTTCTTGTTGAGTTCCTGCGAGCCAAGTTTCGCATTAGCAACCCTGCATCCTCGATTCGCACATTTCACGTCCACAAGAGTGAGATTCGCAACTATGATCCGCGAAACATCGTAGACCGCGGAGTCTATATGTACGTTGAACCGACGGGTGTTCACGAGCTTGATCCTACGTATTCGTGGTCAGGCTGGGCTGAGAAGATCGTTCCTTATGAACCACTTGCTAGAAGACTAAATGCAACGAATCCCAAGATGTTGCTGACGTTCGTTGCTCAGATGAATCGCGATCCTGAGTTTCTCTGGTCTCCTGATTCACCAAATGAATATGTTCCTCCTCTAGGTCAGGATCGTCTGATTGACTTGTCTGGTGGTGTTTTTGTCAGTCCTACAGGCCTCGTCTATGGATACTCCAAGCTCTATGTTGGTGCGACAGAAGCTCAGAAGAAAGCGTGGTCTGAGAATGCAATTAGTCATCTGATGCCTGCTCAGCAGTGCGAGTCTATGATGGCATTTCCTCTAGATGAGAAATGGGTCGATCAGCCTCCGCTCTACACTCTCTTTTATCTGTCGCGTGTTCTGCTGCAGAAGAAGACACATCCTACCGCATCCTTCTGGTGTAAGAAGTCGCACAGTCTGCTACCCTCCTTTAATCTGTTCAAGTGGCCGAATCCTGGTGGCCATCTGCTTCACCACGGGCCTCAGACGCAGGCGTTTGCAGATAGTGTAGTGGGTCGCACGGCTCATTCTGTGCGTATTCAGAAGCCTGAGATTGAGGCACTGCGTTCTTCGCTTGTGGTGCCATGGACTTCTAGTATCGATGCCGCTAGGATCATTGTTCTCGTCAGAGATACTGCCCATATCAAGGATGCAATAGAAGATGAACTACGTAAGATTGCTATTAGTCTGCAGTTCACCGTACGAATTCTGGATGCGAATGCAAGCCCGACTAAGTGGCAGGATGCTCTAGAAGGTGCAAGCCACGTGGTTATCAGTACATCTGAGAAGAATCTGAAGGTGCCTGCGTGGGCATCTATGTGGATGGCACCCAAGGGTGCTTCAATCCTTGAACTTCAGGAGGATCGTGAGCCCAGTGATCAACTCGTGCATCTGAGTGCCGCTTCAGATCTGAAATGGACCCTTCTGCAGTACTCAAGATCAACCGCTGATGGATTCCGTAAATTTGTGGTTGCTGAGTTTACCAAGTGGATTGAGAAGGAAGCTGGAGTAGCGGTTAAGGTTGAGGAAGTAGCGGCAGTTCCTGGTTTACCCATTGTTTCAGTTCCTCCAAAGTCAATGCGCTATGGCTTCTTCGGACACAAGGGTGATTCCTTCAGAGAGCTTGTAGATCTTTGGGCCGAGCATGGACTCGTGCAGAAGAAGGAAGATGCAAGTCTAACACTCTGTTGGCTTGGTCCTGTGGGCACGACATTACTCTATGATCGGCCGACCTACGAGTGGCTAGATCGGACCACTGAAAAGGAGTTGGAATTCAAGCTACTTCTTGCCGGCAATCCTGCACCTATGGCTAAGAAGTCCAAGCCGTGGATTTTCTGGGCACGGCAGCCTCGTCTAGTTGAGAGTCTCGTAGAGCAGGGTGTCTGCAACAAGGGATACGATGAACGTTCTGATTCATTGGTCTTCTATGGCCGCATTGAAAATGACAAGCAGGGTCAGCACCGGCAAAATGTGGATGGTTGGAAGTCTCTGTGCTCGCAATTCTCAATGCCTGTAGGGGCTCAGCAGGCCTATGCGTTGGGGCCTGAGGAGTATCTGAAGGCACTCGCGAACTCGCGTTTCGGCTTGTCTCTGAGAGGATACGGCCCCAAGTGTAATCGTGAGATTGAACTTGTTTCAATGGGGTGTGTTCCTGTAGTGACTGAAGGAGTCGATATGGATAACTATTGTGAGCCGTTTATCAAGGATACGCATTATCTACGTGTACTGAGCCCTGAAGATGCCGGGGCTCAGATGAAGTCGGTTACAGCAGAAAAATGGCAAGAAATGTCAACTGCCTGCAAAGACTGGTGGAAGCGAAACGCAAGCGCTGAAGGATCTTGGAATAGGACAAAAGTTTTAGCGAATATTTAGAGAAACCTAGTAGAATTACAGTATGGATCTCGCAATTTGTATTGCAGTTAAAAATCGTTCAAACCTTCTTGTTGCGCAAGAAGATTCGAATGTTATGTATAAGCATTTGAAAGGGCGATTAATACCTAGCCCTTCAGAGTATTCCTGGAATACTGATATTAAGACTGATAGGTCAGTACAACTCCGTCTACTTCCTAATTTTTTATCAAGCCTCGTCGCAGTCAAGAAACCCGAAGATAAGTGGACTGTAATTCTGATTGATTATGAAAGTACAGATATCAATATTGAAATGATGTGCGAACTTATTTTAAAAGATAAGATTCCTTATTTTCTTCACGTACAGACTGGAGCAAAGTCATTTGATCGTGGTGGTGGCTTGGATATTGCAGCACAGATTGCCAAATCAAGAGGCCATACTACTCTCTTCTTCTGTGATTCTGATATGTTCTGTACAAGCCACGACATCTTTGATAAGGCAGCCGAAGTCGTTGCGACAGGCAAGTATTATTATCCAATCTGCTTCTCGTTCACGCAGGCTGACCATAAGATTGGCTTCTGGCGGGACACGGGATTCGGTATGGTCTTTATGAAGCTTGATGACTACTTTGCGACGAATCGGTGGATGCATAATCGGTCGTGGGGCTGGGAAGACCGAGCACTACACGATTCTCTACAAAAAGATCGTGTTGAGCGTTCTCAAGTTGATGGCTGGTTTCACCAGTGGCATCCAAATGATATTTCATTTAAGAATAGAGAATACGCTGAAAAGAGGCAGATGGGTCACGGTTCGGTTTACTAAAAACACCACCACTTCTTAGGTCTATTGTTCCATTCCTCCTTCATCTGGTTCTTGAATGCAACAAAATCCATATCTGAATCCGGTTCATACTGCTGAATTTTACCATCTCCATCCAAGTAATCAAAGTAGTCATAATGCGCTACGTTATCCTCATCATACATATAACACTGTATGGTAATACATGTTTCTGTGTTTGTCTTCAGATTCTCCAGTTGATGAACTTGATTCAGATTTTCCGTGATCCACGTTATGTCGCCTTTCTTGAATTTAGCGGTACTGAATTGTGGCACTGATCCAGATGAGTCGCAAAGAAAGGGAAAAAGCTTGACGTGGATTGAACCGTGCAGAACGCGAATGACGGCATTTGAAGCACCGTGATTGTGTACCGGCGAGAAGTGGCCAATCGGCCAGATCTCCATAACATACGGAACACCGGGTGATTCGCCGTTATTCTGACCAAGTGTTATCCGTAGATAGGTTTCATCAGGATTCGGCTTATCTTTACTAAATTCATTTGCCTTCTGCTGGAGTTTGGTATTGCACCAGAGCCCAGGGGTTGCAATACTGTATTCGATCGCCTTGGAAAAGTCGGGAAAGTCAGCATCATCCAGAACAAACTTAGGTCCAGCAATACAATTATAGAGCTTCTGGCCCATTGTTGACAGATTAGCCGTAGGCAAATATGATCCTTTTGCAATATCCATCATTGTTAATTCACGGGTATCCTTGAGTAAAAGAGGAACTGATACTGTTATGGGATCACGTAAAAGTCGCAGAGGCTTAAGTGATACACTTTCTTGCGGAATCTCAATTGTAGAAAGACTCTCAAGAGAAAGCTTGTTGCCCTTGAGTTGCGTGAACTTGTAGGCGTAGATTGCCGTATCTAGGCGAGCTTCACCGATACCCGCATACAATTGCTGATTCTGAGCATCCAAGCTAAACCAGTAATAGGCTCCACTCAATGAACTCAGACCCTTAGTATTTGCTGTATCAATGTATGGTTCATTCGTCTGCATATTTTTAACGACAACTGCTGACTTAGTAAATACAACTTTTAGACTTGTCTTTCTATCGGCAGAAACGATCGTAAAAATACAGGACTTTGATATGTCCTTTTGCTCGAAAAGAAAGACACCCTGTCCTTTTATAATGAGTTGTGTGGTGCTACCGCTGCACACAACTGATTTTGGATATTTGAGCATTCTATTCATTGAGTCCAAGATATTTTTTACCCCACTCAACCGTTTTTCGTATCTTCTCTTTCGGCATTGACTGATTATAAGCTCGTAAATCAAATAGCGATCCCTTAAAAAGCTCGGCCTTGTTTTCATACTGCGAGGTCGCCGAAATCCAGTTGGATTTGCCAATGTAATTATTCGTTGTGAAGGATGTCTGTGGTAAATACCCATTTGGATCTTCTACAATCATTATTCCATTAATCCAGATTTGCACTGCTGGTCTAACACCATCTCCAGAGGCTGTCGTGATGCACACGTGCGTCCACGTCTTTTTCTTAAATGCAGCTGTTGCAACTGTATGCTGCATACGCTGCTTTCCATTCCAGATCTCATATAATAATGTTGCAGTTTGCGGAAGGGCAGTTGATGTCTTATTCAGTAGCGGTCTAAGAGGTGGCAGATTTCTAGGAAAAAACTCTACTCCAGTACACGTAAAGTCATTTACATTGGCTGAGCTGGTTCTCATCAGATCAGCGGGGCTTATCTCTTCAACAGACTGTGCCCCAGAGGGTAGATTTGGTAGTACGCGTTTCTGATCTGAATCGCATTCAGCAGTTCTCAGAGTTGAACCTGTATCAATGGATGCATCTCCTTTTCCAATAATGCCAACAAAGATATTGTCTTGACCTGCGGCATTGCCAAAATCTAGGATATGTGCATTATTCGTAAATTCCTCAAAATAGACCCAGACGGACAATGCTCGCATCGTCGTTAACGTGATCACTTTGCCCAGTGAAAGATCAGGTGAATCTCCAACTCTCAAAAACTGATTCATTCCGTCAAACTTCAGACCCCGCACTATAGGAATGCGATCATCGAGAGTTGTAGTTCGTTCATCTACTCCTGACAAGAGCTGCGAAGGCAATTGTTTGACTTCTGCTTCATCAATCTTAATTTCACCTGCTGTATACAATTTCAGATTTTCAGCATAATCCTTCATATCATCAATAAAGCGATACCAAAACATAATACCCTCATAAAAATACAAGATATCTTCGATGTCAGACGGCGGTTTTGTGTCAATTGTGCTTCGTGTATCAAACGATGTCTGTAAGGCCTTATAGCATTTCGGCTCCCATCCACCTGTTGTCTTGACCACAGCACAATAATCATAACGACCATCGCCATCGACGTCTCGCATATAGTCATCACGACTTGTCTTGAATCCATTGCGAACACTCTGTGTTCTAAAGCTGACAGAGGACAGATTCTCTGTTCCACCCAGAGCACACGCAAAGAAACGATCTTTCTCATCATCTTGGCCCTTGGGTATGACCATTCTGCAAAAGTCGTGTTTGACATTCAGAGCCTGTACATCAGTATAGCCACGCACATTGCGAGGATCCTGTATGTATCCCGATTCATCCTCATCAAAGCTAACGTCTCCCCGACGAGGAAAGTAGGCCGTTACGAATGGATTATCACCGGGGCTAACAAGAAACCCCTCACGCATAAATGAAGGCCTCCAAATATCAAGAGCAAGTGTTATTAATAAAATAGCAACGACGCCATATAAGACTGTGTCCCAGGACATCTTCTAAAGAATGAATACAAGTTAGATGAAGGGCGGCCGCATTCGGGGTCAAGGTACCTATGGGTGTGTCTTTCAACCAAAGTTAAAATGCAAGAAAAAGAGGGGGGTGCCAACAGGCGAGTCAAATGATTCAATGGTCGGTAAGATAACACTGCCTCAAGATGCTGAAAATGAGCTTGCTATTGCAAATTACCTTGCAACAATTCCAGATGCAAAACTCTATACACTTGCACCTGAGCCTGAATCGTGCGAACCGCAAGCCCGGTCTAGACAGACCGAGCCAGATTTAGAAGTCTGCCAACTTCTGTCAGATACTCCTCTTGAACACACAATTCAGATTGAAATGCCGTGGGGTGGATATCCTCTGAGTCGCCTGAATCTGCATCCAAATAGTTTTGACTTTACAAAGTTTTGCGAGCAAATTTTCTCGATCGGATCCTTCCTTCTTTTGAATAATCTCTGTCATTTTGATCTCTACGGACAGAATTTCTTGTTTGATAAGAATACTGTTCCTAAGCTCATTGACTTTGGGTTTGCATTTCGAGCCGATGAAATAAGGCCCGAAGTGCTAGATGCCAGATGGCGTCAACTTGTTGCAGATCACGACACTGAGACACCCGAAGTCTCACTGATGCTCGGGATCCAGCAAGATCTACCGCCATCGTATGTAATCCACGAACTTCAGACAATGAAGCCTGCAGTTCAACGTCTTGCAGCACTCTGCAATGTCAGACCTGCAGACTGGGCAGCAGATCTTCAGCGATGGACTGAACAGTCATCAAGTTTTCAGCACGGTGATTGGACAACGTGTTGGAAACTGTATTGGCCGGGGTTTGATGCTTGGTCTATGGGAGCAATGCTTCTTCAGATTTTGGAAATTGAAGTGTCTATTCCTGAATTCAAACTCAATCCTAAGATCATTCCGATTCTCGTCGGACTCTGTAAGGCAAATCCTGCAGAACGAATGGATGCACTCGAGGCACTCAGCGCTTTAACCGACGGGTCGCACGCTTTCGTGAGCGACGGGTCCGACGGTGCTGCTTGGGTCTTGGAGAAGCAGAGACTCCGTTCTTCTTACCTCCGTTCATAACTGCAGGATCATCCTCTCGTACTTGCGCCATCGCGTGAATCGGTTGGTCGCGCGGAACACAAAAGTATCCACAGAAGTCCGTATACATCAGTGGATCCTTCGATTTCTTGTAAAGAAACAGTGCTCGGTCAGGCCGTATAATGGGTCTACCCGATGCATCCTTTAACGTCACTTCCATCGCACCCGGTTTGTGAGACCAGTCTGAATACAAAACTCCATTTTGCTTCTTTGGAGGGTTTTCCCGTAGAAAATGATAGTCTCTCTTCGGATCCACGATGAGTGCAATCTTACTCGTACCTGCAGTACACTTTTCTTCAAAGCTTGTTGCTTTTACTTTCGGATTGTCTCCCCATAAACGCGACACCATATCACCGCAACCCTTTTCCTTCTGATCTGAAAACTGCTTGAATCCTGAAGCATAGCCTGGCTGAGGAAATCCCTGATCGCACTCTGGATCATCCTTACAGGTTTTTACCAACTTGGGATCAATGGCATTGTAAGCATACATAAAACAATTATGACTCTCTCGTAGCTCTTTAATCTTATTCCACGCATCCATATCGAGTGGAGGCTCATATCCAGAGGTAGGACTGAAGTATGATTGTTTCATAGCACTATGTAATGCGCAGCACGGTTGGGCTTCCAGGGGACTCATCTGACACGTCTTGCTGCACTGACACACTGGTTTCTCTGGTAGACCTTTGAACTTGGGTAGGGCCTTGGATCCCATCTATTGTAGAGGGTGATTGTGTTCTTGGCTTCAGTCCGGGTTTAGACATATCTTGAACCCAACTGTCAATAATGGTTTTCTTATCATTTGAAAGTGTTGATAGTGCACCCACTTGTTGCCAAGGGCTTGCAGTCGTTAAGCTCGTCATTTTGTGATTAGCAGAAGATCCTACGCCTGAATCATCCGTTACTTTCCAATATTCTTCCTCCACCTGACGCATTTTAATCTTTTCAGCCATCTGAACAAAAATAAGAAACTGATTCTGATGGGTGGTAGTTAGACTTGAATCTTTTGGCGCATAACGACCACTCAAACTAATATACTGCCAGCCTTCTGATAATAGTAATTCAAGAGTTGTATGAATAAAATAGTATTTCTTTTCAAGCTTGAATAATGTAGACAGTGCATTACAAATACTAACCAATAGTGAAATCACCCAAGTTGACCAGTAGATTTGAATCTGAAAGGTCTCTGCACTAATCCACGGTGTTGTATTTTGAATATACTGAATCGATAAGAGTGCAGGAACTAGAATGCTACCAACTGTTATAACAATACGCGTAATATAAAATAAACACATTAAACGATGAGCCCGCACTCTAAATTCAACAAGTACAAGTAAGTATCGATCTTTTAATACTGAAAACTGATATTGATCAAGTTCAATGTGTTCAAAGACATCATTAAGTGCCTGTTCCGGCTGTTTTTTCCCTTTGCAACATTTTAATTGACTCGACATTCTTTCTTCCTTACTAACTGTAGAGAGATGAAAGATCTCACAGATGTTAATTGTTATTGTATTAGTTTAAAAAATCGTCCAGATCGTCGTAGATTATTTATGAATCAGTCGGCTCTAGATCTTTTACCCCCAATTCACTATATTGATGCAGTTGTAGGAAATAGTCTTAATGTTAAAAACGATGATCGAATTGGTATTCTTACCCGCGTTCAAGTTTTAACGCATTACAGAAGATCCCATTATGAAATTCACAGTAAAGGTGCTTTGGGTGCATCGTTATCCCATTTGAAAACGTGGAAAGCATTTCTAGCAAGCACTGCTGACTATGCAATAATCTTTGAAGACGATGCTGAACTTCCTCCGACCTTTTCCCTTATGGTAAGAGACTGCATTAAGCAATCGCCTCCACCGTGGGATATTTGGCTACTCGGATGGAATCACGGAACTCGAGACCACACAGCGACTCGCGATGACACCTTTAAAGAAGTTATCCAATTTGCTGGAGCCCATTGTTATCTTATTTCTCGCAAAGCAGCTAAAATACTTGTTGAGAATGCACTACCGATTGAAACGCATATTGAATATTATATGTCTAATACTGCATTTTTAAATCAACTGAAGATCATTCGTCATTCTTTACTGCATATTCCGCAAATTGATCGTGTACGCAATGTATCCGATGTAAGAAAACCTGAAGGATGTCCTGTCTGTATTGTGGATGATCATGCTGAAGCAGTGAAAGCACGTGAACTTAGTAAAAATTGAAGTGCCTGATTCATGTAAACATACTAACAAAATGACAATTCTCTATTCTTATGATTACACATTTCTAGGCGAAGGTCCTTGGTGGGGCATTCGCTGCAGTCAAACTCAGTATACACGAGTTGTACAACAAATGCAAGAAACGCGTTGTTTTGTCTATCTAACAAATGAACAAAACAATACAGTTGCAGTTGCGATTGAAGGTCCTCACAACGAAGGTGAAGACATTATCTTTGGCCCCAAGTGGCTTCTTCAGCGACTTGGCCTAGATGAGGGTGAAACAGTGTCGCTTACAATTGTAGGTCATCTGTTGCCAAAAGCTATTAGTATTAAACTCAAACCCATTGACGAAATTTCTGTAGAGGGTCCAATGTTTATCGAAGGTCTCACCGAGGCGCTCAATCAACTTGGTGTTCTGCAGAAGGGTCTTCTTTCCGCAGTCGTTGATCCTTCACTTCCTGAGATTCATCAGTTCTATATTGAAGAGCTAGAGCCAGATTCAATTTGTCTTGCAGATGGTGAGCTACGCGTTGAACTACTGCGTGCAGTCAATCGGCCTGATACTCCCATAGCTTCTGAGCCAAAGATTCTTGTTCCTGACTCTACATCCTTTGATTGGTCTACACCAATGGTTCCTGAAATGACAACTACGTCAAGTACTGGATTTGGAGGTCGTGGCAATCTTCTCGGACGCTCACGACTGGTCTAAACTAGCAGTGTCTTTATAGTCCAAATGAGCACCCAGGAGGTTCAGCTAGGCGCAGAAGCTATCTCTGACTGTATCTGTAAAGCACTTCAACGAGAGGAAGGAGCACTTATCGGACGAAATGGCTCCATTGAATTAAGTATGCTTCTGGATCCATCTACTTCATCTGCAGATCCTCGGCTTCGTATTCTTGCAACAAATGCTGGTATTTATGATATGAAAAAAGACGCACAAACTTCTTTTTTGCAGTGGCATAGGGAAACAAAATCTGCACTACTGAATACGGATGTACTCGCAATGGGTTGGTACCAACCTCTTTCAGAAAAAGAATCAAGCACATTTTCATCTTGGTCTGTGCTAGCAAAACATATTCCTTTGCGATCACTTGAACCCTATTATGTTCCAACCGAGTTTCAATGGATCAAGTATCTCAAGGGGCATAAAGTAGCTGTGGTTTCAAGCTTTACTTACTCTGCAGCAGACCAGGTTGAAAAAGGGCTCAATACAATCTGGAGTCCCCGCCTAGACTGGCCATCTGAGATTGAATGGATCTGGATTCAGACAGGTCATCCACCCTTTGTCGCAAACGGAACAAACGAGTGGCCGCCTGGTATTCACTCGTGGTCTGATGCGATTGAAATGATGGTAGAAAAGATTGTTTGGTCTGGTGCTCGATTTGCTCTTATTGGATGCGGTGGTCTAGGAATGATTCTGGCATCCAAGTTGAAGGATCGTGGTGTCATCGCACTTGTGCTTGGTGGATCCATTCAAGTTCTCTTCGGCATTAAGGGAAAGCGATGGGAAACACATTCCGTGATTGGAAAGTTCTGGAATACTCAATGGATTTGGCCAAGTCTGAAAGAAACACCTGGGAATGCTCAGAGCATTGAAGGCGGTTGTTATTGGGCTAGTAAAAATTGAAGGTGCCGGCACAAGGTAAATGGGTACAGTAGAATGGAGCCCACTAATACAATTCAGAAGAAGCGTATTGTTCGGAAGCCGAAAGCAACTACGACTGCAGATGCAGCAGAGCAAGCTAAGGTTCCCGAGAAGCCTAGCTGCCAGATTTGCCTTGAGCCTTATAATAAGGTGGCAAATACAGAAGTAAAGTGCTGTTTCTGCCAAGTGTCTAGTTGCCGCAGATGTATTCAGACATATGTGACGACCTCAACAAATGACGCGCACTGTATGCATTGTAAGCGCGCATTTGATCGCGATTTCCTCGATGATAATCTGACAGCGACCTTCCGAATGGGCGACTATAAGAATCACCGTGAGAATATTCTTCTTGATCGTGAGATTGCTCTGATGCCAGCAACACAGCATCGTGCAGAGCAGATTCGGCAGGCCGAAGTCATCGAAAAAGAGATTATGCCGCCTCTGAATGCTCAGATTACCGAACTCGCCGTCAAGCAAGCTGAGCTACAGAAGGAGATAAATAAGTTTTACGTGCAGAAAAATGAGATTGCCTACAACATTCGTCTTCTTCGCACAGGACAGGGTCAGCGGGCCAAGACTGAGAATGTCTTCATTCAGAAGTGCCCAGATTCGACATGCCGCGGATTCCTCAGCACTGCGTGGAAGTGCGGTCTCTGCAATAAGTGGGCATGTCCCGAGTGCCACGAAATCAAGGGTCTCGCAAAGGATGCTCCGCATACCTGCAAGCCTGATATTCTTGCAACGGCGAAACTCCTTGCTAAGGACAGTCGTGGATGCCCTGGATGTGGAACACTCATTACGAAGATCGAAGGCTGCGATCAGATGTGGTGCACGCAATGCAACACGGCCTTCTCCTGGAAGACTGGTCAGAAGGAAACTGGCATTATTCACAATCCGCACTTCTATGACTGGCAGCGGCGGCAGAATGGTGGAGTCGCCCCTCGTGCTCTGGGCGATGTTCCGTGTGGTGGAATCCCTCATTACTCGACGGTTCGCACAGCCGTTCGCGATCTCAAGCCTAAGGATGCAGAGATCATTATGTCCTTTCATCGTATTCTCAACCACGTCCAGCACGTGGAGATTGCACGAATGCACAATGTCTTCAATCAGAATGACAATGAAGATCTTCGTATCGAGTACCTACTCGGACACATTTCAAAGGATATTATCAAAATCACTGTACAGCAGCGTGAGAAGAAGCGTGAGAAGGAGCGCGCTGTTCGACGTGCTCTTGAAGTCCTTGTACAGGCCGGCACTGATCTAATGACGCGTATCATTGCAGAGAAGGAAGTCGATAAGAAGCTACTACTGCTTGTCGAAATTGAGGGTCTTCGTAAATTCGTCAATGAATTGCTTGCCAAGATTCACGAGCGTCTGAAGTTGTCTGTTCCGCAGTACACTGCGACCTGGAATACAGAGCACCCGTTCAGCCCAACTGCCAAGAAGGCCAAGCTTGAAAAGGAAAAGGAGGAGGCTCGTAAGCAGAGGCAGCGTGAGCTTGATGCTGCGAGGCCAGTAGCAAATCCAAATGGAACTGCACTTCCTGCTGTCATTGTTCTTCCGCCTCCTGTTCCTAATTAGGCAATAAACTTCTATACAAGGAATCTACGTGATAATCTGGGCTTGGACAATCAATCCGATCTGAAAGAAAACAATTCAATGCCTTACTATGCATATGAATCGTTACTAAAGGACGATTATCTAGCCACGGTTGCCATAAACCATCTATTTTTTTCCACTGAAATTCCATCTCTCGTATGTTATAAAGAGCACCTTCATTTTCGTAATGAACATACTTGTGCCCGCCTGTGTTTCGCGGATCAATGCCTCCAAGAAACTGTCCTACTACCAGCGAATCAAACACGCAGCCAAAGTGCTCAGAATCTTCAGATAGAAAGAAAGGATCTTTACTCGTATCTCCTACTTGAGATCGCCGATTTGGATTTGCACGATTACGCTCCTCCGAAATCACTGGCAAGTAATGCACCTCAAAAATTCTTGAATAGAGTGAAAGGCTTTGCATATCCTCATAATTGAGACCCAGTAAACACGTCATAAACATCGTAAACTGGCGCATCTCTCGACTCGACGGAATATACATAAATCCAGGATGACCTCTTGATGCATTGTCCATCACCATACGAATTGTCTGATGGCTCTGCTGAAACTTCTTCTTGAGATCATCTAAGGAGCAGTAGACCATAATATCATATTCCATTGAGATAGTGTCATTTAATGATTCGCGCATCATAAGCTCTTCAACATAGAAGAAACGTTCACGTACGTGCTTCCAATAGCCCTTACGGAATGCAGTATCTCCCGAATATCCTCTCTGAAATTCCTTATGATGTGCAGTCGGCTCTAGAGTATCTGTATAGACATAGTAAACAGTATATTGCCTATAGAGATCATCCCAAAAGCTTGCCTGTTTATGAAAGGGTTCCAGAATAATATAAATCGGTGTTGTCTTATTCCATAGACGCAGCTGATGAACACAATCTCGAATATACAAGGGAATTGACTCGCCTAGGTGGGTTAGAATAACAGAAGCCATTATCTCGTTTCCTTCAAATATCTTTAGACAGCAATTGTAGATGCCAGGTACTCCAGGCAGTATTGGAAATATACCACCAGGGCCAATTCTAACTGGTGGGCGATTAGGAAGATCAAGAAAAATTCGTAGAGTAAAGCCAAGGAAAACAAGGAAACGAGTTCCCGCTGTAATCAAAGGGACGGTCTGGCCAAAAGGCTCAATTGTCTATCTCTGCGGCGAAGCACGTACCCCTTTCGGCCCTAAGGATACAGATCTAGGTGGATCTGAGCAGGCTGTCGTTCAGCTCTCAAAACGCTGGGTGGCTGCTGGACATCCCGTTGTCGTCTATGGAAACGTAAAACCTTGCGAAGTTGATGGTGTTCATTACCGTGATTTACGGGATCTCCATCTAGCCGATACATTTGATACTGTCATCTTTTGGAGATCATTTGGTGTCAGAATGCTACCACTGGTTGAGGCCAAACACAAGTATGTTGATCTTCACGATAGCTGGGACCCAAAGAAATATGTTGCACCTGATATTTTATTGAAACAAGTTGACAAGTTCTTTGTGAAATCTAAGTACCACCGTAGCTTGTATGACTATATTCCTGACTCGCAGATTGTAGAAATTATGAATGGCGTTCAAATTGATCTGTTTGAAAAGGAATGCAAGAAAGTACATACACGAGAGCCTCACCGCCTCATTTATGCTTCAACCTATGAGCGCGGGCTTGAACCTATCTTAGAGCATACGTGGCCTCGCATTATCAAGTCAATCCCTGATGCCGAAATTCATATCTTCTATGGTCTTAATCGTCTGGCAAAAACGCCTCTCGGCAAAAAACTCAAGAAACTTTTCAAGCAAAAAGGAGTATATGAGCACGGACGTGTATCACTAGACGAAATTGCCAAACAGAAGTGTATGTCTGCACTCCATCTGTACATAAGTAATCACGAAACAGAGATTGACTGTATCAGTGTTCGCGAGTCTCTTGTTTGTGGATCAGTTCCTATACTAGGAAATGACTACGTCTTCAAGGAGCGTGATGGTGTTCACGTTCCAGGATCTACAAAGTTAGCAAGTACCTATCAAAAAGCGGCCTCTGTTGTTATTGATCTGCTTGAAGATCAAGATAAGCTTGAAAGAAAACGTGAAGAGTTAAAACACAGTGATACAATTATCTCGTGGGATACGGTTGCTGAAAAATGGCTTTCAATCATTGGATAAGTTAGTCCCGGTGCGAGAATCATTGATTAGCTTTGGCATCTCATATAGAGCCTGCGGCATTTTACTATTCTTTTGTTTACAAATTCCTGTAGTTCTATGTCGTCCTGGATCGGAAGCACTCGCTCCTTCGCTAAAAAGAAGGTACTAGAAAATGTTGAATATTTTCTCGTATCTACCGATGATTCTACGTATACAGTTGATACACTGCTTAGCTCGTTTGCAGCCTTCTTTTACGGCTCAAAAATGGGCAATCGTACCTTTTTTCTTGATTCAACGAATCTTATGCTTAGTCTATTCGTCAATAATCCTCAGTGCAATTATCTGAAGGAGCTACCTGAATCTTCAATTCAGCAGAATCCAGTCTCGCTTTTCAATTCTCTCGCGATCAAGCCGAAGTTTAGCGATCTACAGAGATCTGCAGCTGGATATTTCTTGTATGAGCAGTCGATGAATGTACTTCTTGTACAGACTCTTGAAAAGGCAGGTATTCGCTCACTCTTTGATATGGCCATTCACCTTCACTGTGATTTATCTGGAACACAGATTCCGAATTATGTCAAGGAGGTTCGTGCTTACCAGACTCGGACCAAGAAGAAGAACCTATCCATTTATGTTATGGCTGAGTCCATTGATCTGATTAAGCAGTTCGGCAGGCTTGGAGATGCCTCGTGGAAGATCAGCTCAATGACTAAGGCGCCTACGAATGACAATCGCATTAAACTCATTCAGACGCTTGCGGAGGTTAAGATTCTTACATCTCAGCCAGCGTTGATACTTGATTATATAGATCCGGTCGATCGTTTTATTACGTTAATGCACCGTGGTGGTCCGAATGGCCCCGAGTTTCTCAAGTTGATGTCAGATCAGGAGTGGTTTTTGGTTTAGTTTCTACGGTTTCGGCGTGTCCTATTTGTTCTCTTCTTCGGCATACCTTCAAGTCCCGGTAGAACCTTTCCTTCAGCGTAATGCGCAAGATGAGGATGCTCCTGATAAAACATGTAATCACCCCACGATAATTCACCCTCTTGGAGCCGAAGACCCGGTGGTGTCTTCGGCTTGCCAAACTTTCCGTGAATCGCAAGCTCAGGAACCTCTAGTTTGCCGCGGACCGAGCGTGTAGTTTTTCTTTCGTGTGAACCAGCAGGCTTGACACTGGCAAACGCACCCTGTCGCCACTCAGGTTCTGCAGACGCAATGGCCGGCTTTGATGCAGCCTTGATCTGAGCAATACCCGGGACGCGCTGCCACTCGGGTTGATCCGGGTGAGCAAAATAAATCTGACGACCATCCTTTCTCACCATACAAGGACCCCCAACCTTGTGGCCCATACATCCTTCCTCAGGATACTTGGGCGGATTCGCCGGTGTAGGAACACCCAGCATACCACCGTGGCACCACTCTCTGCAAGGAACAGGGGCACCATTCTTCATTTCAATTCTGGGATGAGCCGGTGCCCTTACTGTCTTACGAGCTGCTGACATTTCTATACTATCAATGTAAAAAATGAAACGCACTAGAAGCAACTGTTGAAGTAACAAAATGACAACCAATCCATTTATTGAGAGTTACGTGGAAAGTTCAAATTACCATGTACTTCTCAAGAGATACGCACATAAACTTATGATTACTGGTGTCTATCATTGGTCAAAACCCGTTCGTGAAGAACAATTTGATGAGGCTCGACTTTACTGTAGAGATCACCATATATCATTCAAACTCGAATCGTTTAGTGATGGAATTGAAGAAGACAGAGAAATGATTGAACGACTACCTGCCTTTCATCTCTACGTTGATGGAGAGTATGCGCTGACATTTTACCCTGAACAGATACTTGCAACTGTCGTAAAAGACTATATTATTACATATCTTGATAAGATACCCAAGCCAAAAGCTAAATGGAGCTTTACACTACCTACGATATCATTTCCAAACTTTCGTTTTAAAAGGAAGCTTGCATCATCATCGCCCGACTAAGGTCCATTCATCTAATCTTCCTCAATCTCAACTTCATCTTCTTGCTCTTCCTGCTCCTCTTCTTCAACTTGAGGTTCCTCTTCAACGTGTACTTCACGCTCTGAGCTATCTCTGTTTGTGGAAACCCAGAGTGTTCTTATTTTCGGTTTTTCTTCCTTCTTCTGCAGTGTAAGCACTCGAATCGCTCCCTGCTGTTCATAGATACGATTACTTAATCTCCGAATATCGTTCTGACTTTCAATCAGATTCCAGTGCAAAGTTTCGATCTCCAGCAGCAGAAAAAAGAGTACGATAAAAAGGAGGATCACGATCATTCTATCTGGTTTAGACAAAAGGAAACTACTCTAAAACTAGATGCCTTCAGCCACAAGGCCCTTCCAAGCAGAGTTTATTAGTGATACCCATATGAATATGTGGAAATATGACACGAAGCAAGCAATGACACTTTTTCCTGCGCTAGCCCCAACCTTAATTCTTGCCGGTGATATTGGTGATCCCGATGAGCCTACGTTGTATCGTATTCTTGATATGACAGTACGACGATACAAAAATGTTATTTATGTTCCGGGAAATCACGAATTTTATCAGAGGGAACCAAACAGCAAAAAAACACCTGCCTCTGTACTTGCTTGGTTTCAAACACTTGAAGAGAAGTGGCCCAATTTTCATTTTCTATATCGGCAATCTGAAGTAATTGATGGTGTCCGAATTATCGGTGCAACCGGCTGGACTACAGCACCAAGAAATACGGACTGGGCAAATCTGATCAGCGAAGAAGGCCGTAAGGATCGTGAATACATTGAACAAACTCTCTCCAGATCTAAAGAGCCTTGTTTAGTCGTTACTCACTATCCTCCTACGAAGCAAGTACTTCAAGAAAACTTTCTAGGCAAGTTAACTGAATATGACTATGCGCAAAGTCTCGAATATATGTTTCGTCCTCCTCTTCATACTTGGATTTTTGGACACGTTCATCAACATCATAGTATAGACTATCCTTACTCGGCCCTAACGGGCGCTGGAATTATCCGATTACTATGTAATCCTTTTGGGTATCCTGATGATGGGATCACAAGCCCAGTCTGTCAGCAGATTACCATAACTGCATCTAGATAGGCTCCGATATATGCGGTAAAATCTCTCTCTGATACGATTGATAAAAAGCAATTAAACTATCTTTGAAATTTGGTTGATCCCTAAATGCAATCGGGCGAATACTCTGTACATAATTAATCACCTGCTGCCACGTCATTCCTTTTGTCGCGATCAAAAACATACCTACAAGCGTCGCCGACCGTTGCATCCCAGCAGCGCAATGCACTAAGATTTTTTGATTCTTATTGTATTCCGTGAGCAATTTATAAACAGCCTCGTGAGACCAGAGTGTCATATTGCGAATTTCTTCCGGTTTCAAATTATCATCTACAGGAAGACGATACTGCTTCTTGATATTCGGTGAAAATGGAAGGTCTTTTGTACAATTAAATACAACCGTGATACCTTGTTCATTTAGCCAACGGTTATTGGAGGCTGCGACTTTATTACCTAGCCATAAACCCGGTATAATCTCGTGTGCATCATCTGTCATTTGATATAGTACTACCAATAAAAATGAAACCTTTCTACTGATTTTCGCGAGTAAGCACAGTATGGACAAACATCTTACACTTCATTTATACCGAGTCCAAGAGGTACTTGCCTCACTGCGCAACGCACTGACAAAACACAACTACAAAGAAACACTCTTTTGGGCCCTTGAACTCTATGATAGTGATGTCTTGTCCGAAAGCCTAGAAATGCTCTTTGGTCTTTGGTTTGATCTCTACGGTATTCCGTCTTGGAAGCTTCTGGTTCCACTCTACGAAATCCAGAAAACCGGTGAACTTGAACGTGATAAGTTCATCCATTTAATAATGGCTTGGTCTCAGGAAAAATCTCTTGATTCAACACTCGTTCAGCTTCTAGTCCGGGGCTTGAAAACTCCGACTGGTTGGGTTCCAACTTTCCCTCATTCAGCAACCTATCATAATGAGACAGAAGCAATCAATGATTGCTTGCAGAGAGGAAAGCTACTTGAGGCGTGGATCTTTGCACGATCTATGTTGCCAGAGGATCAGTGGATTCTAGTTAAGCAGTTTGTCGAGTCTACAGGAATCCAAAGTAAGAGAGATGCAGTCGCACTGCTATCTGAACTCAAGTACGGCGACCCTATTCAACGACGGGCTGCCGCGTTCTGTGTTGCCTGTCTTAATGAGAAACGCTGGACACCAACACAAATTCCATTAGATCACAATTCATTCGGACTGCAGTTAGAAACAGTTCGTCTTATGCAGCTATGGAATGAAAATGATACATTAAGAAGTCAGCGAATCTTTGCTGTCCGACCTGAGGCTATCACCTACGTCTGCCAGCGAAGCTCGTTATCCACTCAAGCCTCGACTGAAGAAGACATTATGGAAAATCTAGAAGCAACTCTTTGGGAATCACCGTATTGGAAGGAAATTATGAAGGAGTATGTCTTGGAACTTGAAGACGGATTCTCCTGGGCTTCCAGCAATCATAAGGAAGGATTTTATGATACATATTTCATCTATCCTGGTGATATTCCAGATGAGTGGTCAATTGCAGATCGCGAAAAATCTCACGGCCGAGGGCTCGGTAAAAGTGAACTTGTTGCAAAACGGCAGTATCTATGTTCTAGTATTCTACGAAATACCAAAACACTGAGCTTTTGGGAGCCGCTTGTGTTTAAAGAGGATGATGATCTTGCAATTGATATTAGTCTATACGATACATTGCCTACACTCTGCAAGTTAGAGTTTCCATTAAAGCCCGTTCATAAAGAATTTATTGAGGCTACGAAAGAGGTGCAACCTGATATAGAGATTGTAAAACATCAATCTTTGCCTCCTCAAGACGCTCATATGTCGTCACACACGGACGAAGAAGAGGACTAGATAGCCCTGGACTTTCCACCTTACAAAAGACCTTTTTCGTTGTCATATCAATAAAAAAGGTCAGAATGGTATCATCAATTCCTACAAAAATATAGGTAGTCTCATTCGGCTTCAAACACAGTTTGAGTCCGATCGGCTGTGTGGTCACATTTTTTGCCAAATCCACACGTGTCACCAAGAAGCCGATTGAGCCATCTGTAAACTTTGCTGAATCTAACGCAAACGAAGGCAAGGGAGTTAGACTGTCAGGGCGAACAATTGGCCTCACTGTACTCGCCTTTAGAGTTGACTGCTCAATTCCCATAGTTCTGTGTATGAATAGTAAAAATGTTTAGACCGTCATAGCATACGATTTTTGAAGAAGAGCTGTTATACAATAAGTTATTGTAAGCATTCGGGTGGGATCGTGTAGTTGTTCTGATATGTAATATTCTCTCGCAAGTGAGTACCACTGTTTTGTTAAGGAATGATTTGGCTCAAACCGAATCATCCGAATTAGACGAGATCTACGATCAGATGGATAGTCTATATCTTCGGCATATGAAGTAAAAAAATCAATAACGGTTTCACTTGCAGTTCCCTTCTCAAAATGAAAATGGTTCTTAATCGCTTCTATCTTTAGAATTTGGTGATACTGCACTGTAAAGTTTGTTATACTAAATTGCATTGCTCGAAAGCGATCGAGAATCCAAGAAAAATGTCCATATTTTTCAAGTTGATTTAACACTGAAAATAACTGACAAGGAGATAATGTCTTATTTGTGTAAGGATTTACTGGATCTGCTGCATCTACAAACATCCACTCAGACTGTAATAGACGCCGTTCCATTGCCTTTTTAATTGTCAATGCTTGAAAAACATAAGAGCAACGATTACTATAATCAATGATGTAAACAGGTTGTGTAGGAACTTCCATTGTAGCAATATCCTCTGTATTCTTAACATTCCGTATGCACCGCTTCAGTCGCCAATGACGAATAAATCGATTTATCTTACCAAAGAGTAATGGTAGCTTCTCTAAGAATTCACGAGCTCGAATCCAAGTAAAGATATCATTTTTTCTTGCATTCGCAATATATAACTGTACACATCGAGGACCTTTCCAGATAGATGAAAAGCATTCAAATGAATATATTTGATGATCTATCTTTTCTAAATCAATAGATGTTTCAATCAATTTAAAAATAGATTGTGAAAGAACACGATTCACTTTACTGCGAACTTCTTTATCAGCATTATATCCATCTGGCATGTGCATTCGACGACCGTGATACGGAATAAATTTACTTACAGTAAGATTTCCAACTCTTTTCAAGCGTCTAGACTGAATGACAGAAGACAGTCGACTCTTTTTTTGTTTTTTGACATTCTTTTTTATTTGCTTCTTAGTTTTTTTTGCATATTTATTCACCTTTGGGCTCCGACCAATGTGAAAAACTGGCTCATCCATTTAGTTAAGATCTGTAAAAAATGTTTAGACCTTACTCAATTTCAAAGAGGACCGCTGATGAATTTTGAATGTAGCCGCAGTAGACCCCTTCAAGACTGTAAAGGTCATTCGCCTTTCGTAAATAGGTCTCCTCATTAACGATAACACGTTGAACTTCAACACAGTTGTCTAAGCAAGGGGTTTTCAAATACTTTTCTGAACAATGGCTACTGCATAGACGCGGGGCGCATCCAAGAACTGGACATCTGCATCGAAGCCACGTTTTTCCGTACTGATTTAATGCCTGACACTGGTACTTGGTTGTTTCTTCATCAGGCAATAATACAAACTTTGTTTTTTCCTGGATTTTTAATGTCTGTAAAAGGGGTTGTACAGGGACATTTAATTCTGCAGCAATGTCTCGAGCTAGTTGAATACCCTTTGAGAAGAGAACAGCATCGAGACTTTCCCATAATAATTTTGGAATTGGATATGCGAGGTCAGAGTGTTCGGACATTTGGGTTGCTCATTCGTTTAATTGCCTAGATTTCATTTTTTTGAGCAGTTAGATGGTTTCTCCAGCTGAATGGGGTCCAAGTACCTGGGAACTTTTACACGGAATCGCAGAACGTGTCGGATTTCAAACAATCAAGATTATGGAAGAGGATGAACGAATCAGTTTACAGTATGCACTCAAACATCTTGATGAATTGCTTCCGTGTCCAATGTGTCAAGGCCACTATAAAGAATGGCTCAAGAAACGACCTGTAGATACCTGGATTAAGAAATCAGGTGGTCTCCTACAAGAAGCAATGCGACAATGGGTCTATGATCTGCACGAAAATGTAAATGGATTCAAATCAATTGTATCACCATTGACCATAGAAGACTTACCTGGCATCTATCAATCAGTTGATTTACGTGCAAAAGCTACAGTTTTAAAAGATCTCTTTCAACGAGGCCTAGCTGTCGGAGCATTCCGAGCTGAATACTGGAAGCTAACGTGGCGTCATCTAGATACAATTGTACGACTTCTGACTTAGCCAGTTGTACAGACAACTGGGTTAGATGCCGTCGCTGAATTCGGCAGAATCTGAGATAAGACACCGAATAAATCTGAAGTTCTAGCACCACACTTTCTTGAAAAGTCGTACATTCCGTAGCCGATGGACGCAGCTCCAATCGCCCCAATCAGACTTCCAGTATACCCTAATGCACCTCTTCCTTCACATCCTGACATGTAATAAAAGCGGGCACCAAGAACAAGTGCAGATAATAAACAGATAGATGTTATTAAAAAGACTGCCTGATACATACGTCGTTGCTTATTATTCGGATCAGCGTCATTTTCAGCCGGCGATGAAAAGATATCGATTGCATTTGAGATGCAGTAGCCAATGAAAAAAACTACACTCATTAACCAATAACTCGGAACAGATTCTGCTTCTCCTTCGTTTGGTCTGTAAAATGTAAGTTTAGGGCCTTCGGGAGGTACAATTCTACAGACATCCGATGTAGATTTGGTCCATCCGAAACGACCTGTTGGTGCAACCCAAGTAAAGACCTGTCCAAGTACCTTTTGCATTAAAAAAGTATAAATTGGCATCAAGGCAACTAGACCTACCGACAGATTGACGTGAGCAATGGAACCCGTAGTTGTGCTAAAAAGCAATGAGGTTGCAGCTAAGACAATTGGAAGTTGCTGTACTCCTCTGTATAAATATTCTCGTGTTCCACCCATAAGTGTACCGGCTGATACCAGGGACATCTATTGTAGAGTATCTAAAAAACAATCTGATCTATCAGTCAATGAGTTCGTGGGCAAGTTCAGCCAGTATAAAATCAAAGATCATCTATGGGTTCAAACCGACTACTGGTGGAATCTGCTCAAATCTGAATCAACTGTTTTTTTCCTATCTCTTTTGTCGCAAGAAGGATAGTCAACTGTATGTTCTTGATCATCCAAACTGTGTTAGCGAGACATTTCCTATATTTCAGAGCCTATTTCAACCTAGGGTAGGTCTACACTACGTATCTGAGCTTCCAAAAGGAACAAAGATCCTTGAACATAAACATATTCACTCAACGTTATCTGTACTATCAAATGACGACTTCAAGACTGCAGCAAAGCGATTCTTTATGCTTTTACCCACTGCTCATGAGCGAATTACAGCCGAAATCCCTGTAGAGATTTCCACAGCTACCTTTGATATTGGCCTTCACATTCGGAGTGGTGATAAAATAAGCCAGGGTGAAATGCAGTCTATTTCGGTTGAAACCTATAGAGCTGCACTGCTAAGCTGTGGTATAGCAAATCCAAAAATCTTCGTTATGACGGATAATACCGAGTTCTTAACTCAGCTCAAAGAGGCCTGTCCTTCTACGTGGACCTGGGCTTGTATGGATGAAGACAGTTCAGGCCACGTACAAAGTAAGTTTAATGAGCAAGATCAAGCGAAAAAAGAAAAAGAATTCTATCGTTTTATGGCTGAACTTTCAGTTCTACAAACAATTCCCACAGTACTTGTTACCTATTCAAGTAATGTTGGAAGGTATCTATATTTACTCTGTCCATCGACGTGTCAAATCAAAAGCCTTGACTTGCCACGATGGACCTTTTGATATTTATGACGGGGCGCAGACATACATCGGCGCCGACTGACTTGCCGCCGTGATCATCGGCAAATTCAAGATATTTACTGCAGATCGGCCAAAGATTGACTTGTTCTGCTGCACAAGTGCATAGCCTAGTAATGCACCAAACAACATCGATACAAACAGCGTTCCAAAGCCCTCGCACTGGTACGAATAGCGGAATGCTAAGATTCCAATGAGTAAGCCAATACTGAGAACACTTGCTGCAATTGTACGACCCTGTAGGTCCGAACCAAGTGTAGTAATCTCACGACTGAACTCTTGTACACACGCCATCATATAGCTGAGAATCGTCGCCATAAAGAAAATAACAGGGCTCGGAAACATCGATTCCTTACCGATGGTTTCTAACAGCGAAATCCTCTGCGAATTACCAAAAACAAATCCAGGTTGGCAGATCATCTGATTTTGACCCGCTCCACCAAGAATAGGTGTGATCCCTCCAATGAACCCCGCTGCTAGACGTTGAATGATCATCGTCTCCACCATTGTCATTAGTAAAACACCAAATGGTTGAGACAGACTCACCAAGGCTAAAATAGCCGTACCCAAGACTACACTATCCGGAAGTAAACGAATAGTCTCACCGCCAACTGGTAAGATCACTTGTTTGAGCAAAGGAACTACTGTAGTTTCCCAGAATGTGCTTTTTACATCTGCGGACATAAGGCCTATCTACAGTAAATCTATAAAGCGATGGGCATACCCTCTTACTATAAGACACTCATAACGAAGTATAAGCACGCAATCACCAGACAAACGCCACACGGTACTGCTGCACTCGTTATTGATATGAACTGTATGATCTATCACGTGCTACGTGAGCCTGCGATGGAGGTGATTGCCTACACAGAAGAAGGTCGTCTTACCTGGGAGCGTAAGCTTCAAGATGAAGTTTGCGCTTACCTGACGTTTATCTGGAGAGCTGCTGGAGCTCCGCTAAAGATGTTTGTTGCACTCGATGGAGTAGTCCCCTATGCAAAGATCAAGCAACAGCGATTTCGTCGATTCAAGTCTGCATCCCTTGGTAAAAGTCAAAGCTGGGATACAAATGCCATAACACCCGGTACGGAGTTTATGACCGCAATGGGCAATTCTTTACGAGCTGTCGGAGCCAAGCACAACTGGCAGATTAGTGATGTCTATGAGCCCGGCGAAGGTGAACACAAGGTCCTCAATTGGATTCGGCAGCAGACTACTCTGAGTGGACCCGTTCTGGTCTACGGCCTCGATGCAGATCTGATTCTTCTGTCAATCCTAGCCGGAGAACATCTAGGCCCCGGGTCGCCAGTCTATCTGATGCGTGAAGCGATGGCCTTTGGTAAACTCGTCAGAATTCCCGAAAGCAACCAAGTTGAACTCTGCTTTCTTCAGATTCCAATTCTACTCCAAAGTTTGCAGAACGGTCAGATCTGGACTCGCCAAGAACTGTACGACTATATCTTTGGAATGTCATTCTGCGGCAATGACTTTCTTCCTACCGGCCTCTCTCTGCGAATGCGAGATGACGGGCACGCTGTACTACTCGACTGCCTTCGAACTCTGTGGAAGCGTCAGATCCATCTTGTTTCTTTTGATTCTAAGGGATCTGCGTCGCTAAATAAAGATGGCCTCTACCAATTTGCGTGTTGGATGGCCCAGCAAGAGGAGCGGCTTATCACAAAGATGATTGACCGTAAAATGAAATCTCCGCTAGGCGAAGACGATGCGGATAATTTGCCACTGAAGGAAGCGGCTGAAAACCCAATGATCGTAAGTCAAACCGGTCGTCTACAGCCGGACTGGAAGCGTCAGTACTATCGAATTGGATTTGGCGAGTCATCTGTAGAAATCCGTAAATACTGGGCTGCTCAGTACTGGAATGGATTTCAGTGGATCTTTGATTATTATCTGGGACGACCTGTTGACCAAGAATACGTCTATGCTGCAGGCTATCCACCAACGTGGTCAGATCTTAAGGACTATTATGTTTTCAATCAGATTCAATGGGTTCCACGTGAGGCCCTTCAACCGAAAGAACAACTCGCACTTGTGCTGCCTTTACTGAGCTGGAATCTTCTGTTAAAGACACCCTTTCGATCAGTGCCTCAACGGCTGCCGCAGTATTGGCCCGAATCCTTCCATCTAGAGACATTCGGCAAGCGTTTTGGCTGGGAATGTGAGCCAATGATTCCTATGCTTACTCCTGAGAGACTGCGTTATGAGATGTCCCGAATGAATGACAGGATATAGAAAGGATGGGAAACCAGATATCAGCACCGATTCCAGAAGCTCATATTCGCATCTATAGAAACGTCTGTGGCTTGCAGTCTCCTGCAACGAGAGTTCAAATGTTAGAAACTCTTCTTCAAGGACAGGAATATGTCTCAAGTGCTAAATACGCTGGAATCTATGGGCCAATTCTTACTTACATGGCTGCAGTCCGTCGTGGAGATCCCGCCTTCCTCCCGGGAGAGCGATCAGCGCAAGGTGTGCCTCAACCAACAGCACAACAGCAGCGATTGCTACCATCAACTGGCGGGAGAGGACCCCAGCAGCCTGCCGAATCCCGACTCATCCATCGTAATGGAGACCCAAGCCAGCACGGTCAAGCCATCTCCTTCTTCAGCCAATGCCTCTCCATCCTAGGGCTCTCTGAAGAGGTCGCTCTTGATGAAGCGCAACTCAAGGAGGCCTATAAGAAGTCATCCCTAAGGGCTCACCCCGACAAGGGAGGATCTGAAGAAGCCTTTGACCGAGTGACCCGCGCTTACGCCTATCTCGGTGAGATTCTCCGGCGTGTTCGTGGTGGTCGTACTGAATCGGTCAATGTCTCCGCCGAGTCTCCCGCCAGTCTGACTTCCTCTCGCGAGCAAAAGTCCGACACGTGGAAAATGGCCGACCCGGTCAAACTCAATCCGAAAAATCTGAATATGGAAACCTTCAACAAAGTTTTTGAAGAAACCCGGTTACCCGATCCGGATGGAGACGGATACGGAGACTGGCTGAAAAACGAAGCGGCCGAAACTTCCGGAAAGCAAAACAAGTTTTCAGGAAAGTTCAACCGGGACGTTTTCAATTCTGCCTTTGAATCTGAAGTCAGATCCAGAACTGCAACCGGGAACCAGCAACTTTCAGTTATGCAACCTCAAGCTCTTATGATGGCTCCAACAATGGGGATTGAACTCGGTAGGGAAAAACCAGATGACTTTACGGCAGCAAATCTCAATGGCCTCAAGTTTACTGATCTTAAGAAGGCCTATACAAGTGAATCGATGTTCAGTCATCAGGTGGCCGGTGTCCAAGTTTCAGCCAAGAGCCTTGAGGCTGCCCGTACGGAACGTAAAGGAACGGTTGTTCCGCTAAATGATGCTGAGATGGCTGCTGTCGCAGAAGGTGAACGGCAACAGCAATTTCGTCAACAGCAACAGGCCAGGCGAATTGTAGATGAAGACCAAAGGATAACGGACCACTTTCAGCGTTTACAGCGCTATGTAATAACAAATCAATAGTCAGAAGAGAGACGATATGAAAGATTGGATGATGCCACTTACAATCTTGTGTATCGGAGGTGCAATACTTGGCATCGGAGCTATCGTAGGAACGAGTGTCGTGAGCAAGAATCCTTTCGAGGCGAAGAATCTGTTCGATCGGGATATGGAGAAACCCATTCTTTGGGTTTTCTACGATACTTCCATTCCGAACGCAAGGAAGTATAACGATTTTGGTTCCCGGTCAAGCCGTGCCCTCAACTTGCCATTTTTGAACTTGTGCTACGAGAGCATTGTCAAACACAACAAATCTCAGTACCGCATTGAAGTCGTGGATGGCTTGACAGGTCTTGCAGATAAGTTAGGTGGCTGGGATAAGTTGCCTGCAAAATACCAGAATCCACTCGTCACTCTTGAACCGGCTGACTTGTGCTGGATTCGGGCAGCTCTGTTATCCAAATATGGCGGTCTCTGGGTTGCTCCTGCAACAATCTGTCTGGCACCCTTTGGCCACTTACCTCAGAAGCCAGTATTCTTCGGAACGGATCCAGATGAATCCTTTGCCGGAACAGCCGGAACAGCTGTTCCGAACTTTCAGGTAGCCTGGGCTCCTTCTCCCAATAATCCCTTATGGGCCGGATGGGAAGCCAAATCTAGACAGCGCCTCAGCGCCTCTGGAGGTGGCGATACAGCAAGGAATGACCATAAATGGGAGTTCCTTGCGGTAACAGCACTCTATCCTGACATAGAAGTGCGGCCGAATGTAGAAGTCAGTCGCAAAGGTGCAGCAGGACGTCGCATACAAATTGAAGATATTCTTGCTGCAGGTCAGGATGGTGATTGGCCGTTTGAAGTGTATCCTACGTCGCAGTATGTGCCGCTACCGTGGCCTGAGTTAAGGGATCGCCGCGTCTTTGGCTGGTTCTTACGGATGTCTGAAGATCAGATTAAGGAGAGTGATCTGGTGATCCGTGATCTATTCAATCTCGCAGGCGTTTAACTTTTTACAAAAACATAACCACAGGACTGTTTTTTACAAAAACATGACACAAATATCTTGATCCATTGCCACTGTACGAGGTGTCGCAGGATGTATTTGATACACCGTGCGCTTCCTCCCCATATAATTCCGCTCATAACTCTGCAGCTTGAAGCCGTGATGCGGCAAGACGTGCTTTATAATCGTTATGACTCGGCGACCATCTAACGAATTAAAATACCTCTTGGCCTTGCACGGCAAGTAGTACGGTTCTAGCATCGGTGCCCACTTATCAAGTGTCTCTAGCTTGAGCTCCTCCATCGCAAAGGGCTTCGAGTCCTGCAGACCGGTGAAGCCTAATTCTGTAAGCATTAGCACAACTACGTCATATGCTGGGATTTCACGGAACAACTTGCTCATCCCTTTACCTTGAAGAATAAATTGTTTTTAGACGAGAATACCTTGTCTACAATAGAATGAATGAATCTATTGATTCGATTCAAACATCGATAGCATTAGGACTTTTTAATACAAAACAACAAGCAATAAATGCACATAAGAAAGCGAAACGAGTATTATTTCCACTCGAGTATAGCAATAATTTTCTAGATAACTTTCGATCAGTACGGCTATCAAGTGTACCTTATCCTACTAAAGATAGACAGAGAGGTCAAGCCGATCTTGATTCTGTAGAGTTTCATCGTCGTAAACTACGAGAAACAGGAACAACTGAACCTATATGGATTGCCCAAAAAGGCAACTTGCACATACTGTTAGATGGCGCTCATCGACTTGCTGCGGCCGCACGAGAGAATATAAAACAACTTCCTGCATATATTGTTACTGTAAAGGTCTAACTGACCAAGGCTTAACTTCATCACACGCAGCCATAAGATCTAAAATAGATGATCTTGACTGGCTATGATAAATCCAACTCTGAATCAAGAATTGCTGAATATTATACCAAGCACGATGGTCTATAATATTCATTATGACTACAGAGTGTTCCAATTCAAATAGAATGTCCTCAAATGAATATCCTAGTTCCCAAATCTTATACATCTGTTTCTGCGCCTCATCCCATTTGCAGTTCGTGAGCATTGTAAAGAGATCTCGCATCTGTGTCCAGATATGAGGATCAAAAGATTTTCTAATGTAATCTGCATCTAAAATAGCCCAACCCTCTACTTTTTTAAGAGCAAAGAGCATACGTACAATACTTTGAAATTTCATTATCGAACACATTGAGATTGTACTTAATTCATTATAGGCTTCGCTTGTATAAGATCCATCTGGAAATCCTTCACGTCTTAGAATCTCAACAAATGTATCATAGCTTGTTGTTAAATCAACTAAGATAATATGGCATCGACTTTGCAACGGTGAAATTAGCGCCTCCTGATTTTGACTGATAAAGAGGAATCGTGTTATATGATCAAATGTTTCCATTGGGCGACGAAGTGCCTGTTGACTAATAGCTGGTAGTGTATCACAGTCATCAATCAGAATCCAGCGATAGACACCCTTTCGCGGTGCTGTCCAGCGAACGTGATCATTTAGAATCTGACGAAACGTGTGAATTCCACGATCTTGGTGGCTTGAGATTTCCACCCAATACTCTTTTTGTTCCTTCTTTGAGACGTTGTGATGAGTAAAGTATGCAGTCAAAAAATCACGAGCAATCGTGGACTTTCCAGTTCCAGGAAAACCGACAAGAAATATATGAGGAGGGTTCTCAATACAGGATTCTAGTTGCTTTGTGATTGATTCCATTCCGAATAGCTCAGTATTAATTTTAATTGCCTTCGTCTCGGTAGACATCTGGAGTTTTACTGAGGAAAATCTTAGATGGGCATTACGCGTTCAGGTGGTGTGCCTAAACACTACACTTGATTAGTTCAGAAGTGGGAATGAATCCATACGATGTACTTGGTGTTCCTAGAGATGCAGACACACCTGCTATCAAATCAGCATACAAAGACTTAGCAAAACAGCATCATCCTGACAAGGGCGGTGATCCTGAAAAGTTTAAGGAATTAAGTGGCGCCTATGAGATTCTAAGCGATGAAGGTAAACGTAGACATTATGATATGACAGGGTCAACATCAGATCAGCCTGAGAATCCTTTCGGACACGGTGGATCTCCATTCGGTGATAATGGTGGATTTGGTGTTCCAGATTTCATTCAGCACATGTTTGGTGGTGGTATGTTTGGAGGTATGGGTGGCGGAATGGGAGGGCCTGGAGGTATGGGTGGCCCTGGAGGTAATCCAAATCGCAAGAAGGAAGGGAAAGCACCTGGAAAGACACAAGAAGTGCCTCTTCGTTTAGCAGATTATTACTATGGTCGCTCACTAACCATTAAGCTGGGACGTCAATCATTCTGTAAGACATGTAAGGGTTCGGGTGCTTCTTCTATGCGCAACTGTGATCCGTGTGGTGGATCAGGTATTCTAAGGCAGGTTGTGATGATGGGTCCGATGCAGATGATTAATCAGGGACCTTGCGGACACTGCCAAGGAAAGGGTCAACAGATGAGTGGCTCGTGCGGCGACTGTTCGGGCCGTGGATTCATTCCTGAGGAGAAGACACTTGAAATTAAGATTGAGCCTGGAATGATGTCAGGGAATACGATTGTTTTTGCAGGAATGTGCTCAGATCACTCTGGATATACTGAGGCTGGTGATGTAGTTGTTATGCTTCGTGAAGCTGATGAAGAGGATCTGCTTCAGAAGTGGAAGCGTGAGGGAAATCGGCTCACGACATCTATTGTAATCTCTTTGACAGAATCACTTCTTGGAACTGTAAGACTCTTACAGGGACATCCTGGATTTCCCTCTGGGGTACCTATTGAGATCCCTGCGGGAGTGCAGAATATGTGGACTACGACGGTACCAGGCTTGGGTATGCCGATACGAGGAACACCCAAGTTTGGAGATGCAAATATAACAGTTGGTGTTATGCCAACACAAGAAGAGCTAGCCACGCTACGCTCTCAGAATTTCTTACTCAAGTCGATGTTTACTGCACTACCCGAAGCGCCGAAGACCTCTGAAACGGTTCGGGTTGCGTCTTTTTCTTAGCTTATTGCTTGGGGGCAAAGGAGCTAGGGTCAGACGCAAGAGACCACTCGTAGTTCAGCTGAGCCTGCTTCTCAAGTCCGGGAGGCAGGAGCATCGCTGAATTCGTGACAACAGGGGCACCCATAAAGAGCTCAGCGCCGCCCATCTGTCTGCGGTTGCGATTGCTGCGGTTCTTGCGATTACGGTTGCTACGGTTGCTACGGTTCTTGCGATTCGTCTTGCGATTATTACGATTCTTGCGATACATCTTACGGTTGCGATTGCTGCGGCGACGACCACCCGCCTGGTCCTTCATACCCTGGATAGCAGCAATGGCTTGGTTGAGCGGGCCGATACGTGCGGCAGCATTCAGATCAGAGGGAAGCGTGCTCGCAACAACGCTGTCGGGATATGATCCAAGGCCGCCACCAACGAGCTGAATACCAGCACCACCTGTCTGCGCCGGTGCCGTATTGGTGACAATCACCGGGGCAGGCGACATATTAGTCTCAGCACCGCCGTGCTGATCTCTGTGGATGCCCGCAAACTGCTCACCCTGCGCGAAAGAATCCTTCTGGGACATCGCCATACTGGTGTCAGAAACTGACGCCGGATCGCCGCCCCACATGCAGCGGTTCTTGCGGCTTCCCTTGCGGTTCTTACGATTGCTGCGATTGCGGTTCTTACGGTTTGTCTTGCGAGTAGCCATTCTAGTTGATTGCGTGAAAAAAGATACGCATCTAATAGTAAAAAATGACAACAGAACCGGACTGGTCTAAGAAAATCTCAAACTCCAACATTTGTAATTGGTTTTTTGCATTTGCGATTGTAAATGCAGTTCTTGCCGTAGTTGGCATTCTTGGAATGGTCGCCTATGGATTTGGAGCGAAAAATCCTTCAAGTCTAACACTACTTTTGACAGCCTTTCCTACTCTTATCTCAACCGTTCACTTCTTTTTCTGGTATTTGCTCTGTAGTAGGGCATTAGATGTCTAATCCCGGATAAGGCATACCTGATTCTGCCTTGCAAATGCCTTCTCAATTGTCATAATTTCCTTTTCTTCAGTCTCTGATACTGTAAAACGCTGCGTCTGTTCAACTTCTAGGAGCACAGGCGTGATGGTATCAGGAGCGACTAAATAGATCTTCTTTTCCGGTGATCGTTTCGCAATGCGTTCAGCCATTTCCTTGTACCGTTGACTCTTTGGTCCTTGAAACACAAGGAGCGCCCCGCTTTCCTTTTCAATTCGAGCATCCCGATGGTATCCGGCTGTACGACCCTTTCCAACCCAATCAGGCTTAATAGCCTCTGTAGGGATTTTCTGACGTAGAGCCCAGCTTTCGATATATGCGCTCGATACCGGCTCCGATGGATATAGAATGCGTTCAATCTTTGAATCAAGATCATCCAAGATGGGATTCAAAATCTCATCTTGCAAAATCTGCTTTGAAATCGCATTGCGAGCACCGAGGACACCGAGAGTAGTCATTGTAGCTGCTGCAAGGTATAAACGGCATTCAAATTTTTACTTACTCGTCCTTCAGACTAGATGCCTGGATCTTGCGCTTCTGAACTGAGCCGCTGACGATGTAGATCGAGTTCTCCGTCATAATGATGAAGTCATCGCCGGCCTTGTAGATCTTCTGGATGTGGCTCGTGTACTCCTCGGAGTTCTTCACGAGCATCTTTTCCTTGCTGACAGCATCCTCGCCGAGGAATGCCTTGCCGTCAGTTGAATCCAAAAAATAGTCGAGATTGATCGGCATATCCTTCTGGATAGCGAGCTTGGCCGCACTTACGAGTGTAGCCGTAGAAGGAATTCTCTCCTGCGATCCGCCAGTCGTGATTGCCGTAGAAGTTGAAGGCGTAGAGGCATTAGGTCCGGAAGGCGCTGACATTGTCTGCCGTACATTTGGAAAACGAGTGGAGAGAGATTACGCAACCGCAACTTGGCTAGGCAGTTGTAGCTTGCGGGACAAACAGAATCTCCTTCTCGTGCGTCTGTAGGATCTCATTAAAGAACTCGTAGGCCTCATTGATCTGATCCATTTCACGCGCGCCGGTGATGATAATCTTTCCACTGCTAAATGGACTAATCGTAATACGCTTGCATTGACCATCACCATCACCGGATCCCTGACCCGTACAGCTGCTCTTACAATTGCAGATTCCTGGCCTCAGCATATCACCCTTCTTGTTATAGTAGTACTTGGTATTGACACCCTGATAGATTGTGCTCTCGTGGCTACTGAAGAGATTGTAAGTGTTGCTTAGAATCTTATGGAGCTTCTCCTGGTAAATCTGGCGATTAATGCTATAGTCGCTATTAATGAGCTGTACACGATACTTGGTCATTCCTGCTGACAATCCTCCTTCAGCAAACACCTGAGGATCCTTAGCCTTGATCTCGGCAAGAACATACTGAATGGTTGCCTGACTGAACTCCGTACTAGGAACACCCGTCATCTGAATGCCTCCATTTGCAAAGAGCTTGATATTCACTTCTTTCCACCCGCGCTCTTCAGAAACCTTCTTTCGGACTACAAGTGTTGCCTGATTGAAGAATGTCTTCTCTGTCACCTTGCGCTTTGTCAGAATATCACGCGTAGAGGAGCCAATCACCTTCTTCTCGTATTCCATCTTTAGAAACCCTTCTCCTGGATATCCGAATGGAATCGCCCAGATGGGAAAGGAATCAAATAGACGCTGAAGGTTGATTCCACATCCTGCGTGGCACGTAGTCACCATTGTAGAAATTCGCAGAGGTGAAATTGTTAATTCAGACGCCATTTTATACCGTGGTTTAGGCTGGCTGGCCATTCATTTTTTGAACCGTGGCATTCATAAAGCCACTCCAAATATTTTCCATTGTATCAATTGCAGACTCTTTTGTTATCCAGGGAGACAAATTCGGATCACATAATTCAATCCACTTTTTCCATAAGTTAAATGCTGTATTTGTTACGAGTGAAAGAGTAAGCATATGACATCCAAATGTTTGTAGAGACATTTCATTATAACACTCTTCCCAAAATGCTTTACGTTGGCTTGGATGAAGCGTCATAAGACTACAGAGCCATTTTGTTGCTTTTTGTGTATCTTTCGGATTCAGTAAGAAGAATCTGAAATCACTTCTACGTAGCCTTACATCAAATTTACCTGGAGAAAGTGTATCTGGTTTTACAACTGATAGGCGTTTTCTTAATACAATTTCTGATAATGGATCAAATCGAAGAATAAAAAAGCGCGTTCTTAACGACGGATGAATCTTACAAAGTGAATTACATAGGAAAAAGACTAAAATTTCTGTAGTGGGCTTTTCTAACAATGGCCTGAGCGCAAGCTGAGCTGGTTCAGTTAATGTTTCAACCTCATCAAAAATGATTACCTTTGGTTTATCTGAATAGCCGAATAAACCACTACCTGCAGATTCTGCAAAAGGATAGACCTTGGACCGAATGGCTTCGAGGCTTCTCTCGTCGCTGGCATTAAGAAAGAGTGCGCGGCCGACACGTTCAAGAGGTGTCTTGTAGAATTGACTCACAATGTTCCAGGCAGCTGTTGTTTTACCGCAGCCTGGAGGGCCTACAAAAATACAGTGCTGAAATGAGCTAGTATTTTGTATCATTGCATCAAGACAACGTTCAACTCTGGATTTTTCTTCTATCTCCGAAGTCATCTATATGCTTGTTCACTTGTCTGCGTTAAGTGCTTTTATTTGTTCTGAACCTAAACGTGAAGCGACTGATTTTCTTCTAGAAATGCCCAAGGCTGCTACCAGTAAGACTGCTAAATCGAAGAAGGCTAGTGTATCTGTTCCTGAGGTTGTTCCTGCTGTCGAGCCTGTGGTTGAGGTCGAGCCTGTGGTTGAGGTCGAGCCTGTGGTCGAGCCTGAGCCTGTGGTCGAGCCTGAGCCTGTTGTAGCTGCAAAGGTCAAGAAGACTCCTGGTGCTAAGCGTGTTCCTAAAAACAAGCAAATTTCAGTTGTTGCAACTGTGTCAGCAAACGGAGATATTCAGGGCTCGTTTAGTCCCGAGCCGCGCAGGCCTCTCATTGCACACCTACCATTCCGCACATCAGAAGTACAATTCCAGGATGGGCCTTTAATCTATGACCCACGTCCCCCTGTTGTTCCGCAGCCCTATGACGCCAATGAGGATGATCTCTTTCAGAGCGGCGTTGAACATCTGGCTGCATTTGATGATGATGCCAAGACATCAGTCTCAATTCAGGACTCTGCAAACCAGACGCCCTCAGTTGTAATCAAGGAACCTGTAGTTGAGCAGGCGCCTATCAAGGCCTTCAAGACTCTTGATATGATGATTGAGTACAAGGTAGCAAATGAAACACAGACACTTCCAGAATCTGTATGTGCTGCCTGCTTTTGGTGTGCAGGTACATTTGAAGGTCGCCCAGTTGTTCTGCCGACAAAGGAGGAGTATGGCGTGTACACGGTCTATGGCAATTTCTGCACAGTTCCTTGTTCTCTATCCTATCTTTTGAATGAGCAGGTGGATCCACAGGTCCGCTGGGAGCGTCAGGCTTTGATGCACAGGATGTATAAGCAGTCTGAACCAATTCAACCTGCACCTCCTCGTGAGAGCCTACGCTTCTTTGGTGGTGCTTTAACGCACGATCAGTTTCGTTCAATTATTGAGAAGCGTCAGATTCGCATCGATAGTCATCTACCACCAGTGATCAGTATTCTGGCAACTCTTGATACGAAGCCGATTGACTTCTATGAGACATCGCTGCGCAATACAACGGCTACAGGCGCCGGCTTAGAAATCACAAAGCCTATGGAAGCTGGGCTCCGTTTGAAGCGCTCCAAGCCTCTGAAGGATAAGGAAAGTACATTGGATGCAGTTATGAATTTACAGGTACGGGCAAAAAATTGAGTGGCTGCCGGTCAAATGAAACTACTATAGAATGTATTCCGCTCTGAGAAATGCACAGAGTGAAATGAACAATATGCTCTTGAAGTTCGGCGAGGAAGTAATTGCAAAGAGCGCTCCGTCTGAGACTACGCGATCGATTGATCCTGGTATTCTTCAGCAGCGGGATCAGGATGCACTTGAGTCGATTCAGTCATCAATGGATGCACAGTTTACGGCGCTTGCGTCAATGATCGAGCGTCTGAATGGAACGATGTCAAAGATTGTTAGCTTGCTCGAGAAGCAGTCTGAAAGCAAGGATAAGGGAATTGTCGTCTCAATGGATCAGACAATTCCCAATCTGCAGCAGTACAGTCAGCCGCAGGATCTTCGCACAATCAGGGTCGAGCACACTGCATCTGCTGTGGTACTTCCTTCTATGGTACTTCCTCCTGTGGTGCTCCCTGCAGCTGTAGTTGCGCCTACTGCTGCTTCACTTCCTACATTTAATGATGAGGAGGAAGAGGTTGAGGAGGAGGTTGAGGTTGAGGAGGAGGTCGAGGTCGAGGAGGAAGAGGTTGAAGTTGAGGTTGAGGAAGAAGAGGAAGCCGTTGAGGAGTGGACCTATAAGGGTCGCTCCTATTTCAAGAGTACTGATCACAAGGTCTATGCAGTAGATTCCGATGGTGATCCTGGCGAGCTACTCGGTATTTACGATCCTGTAAAGAATCTTGTAAGGAAGGCATAAAAAATTACCTAAACTAGATGCATCTTTGCCACACTGCACTTTTATCATTTGCGTTTACAATTGTACTAACAGGATTTGAATTAGCGTATAAAAACTATACTGCATCTTTTATTCATTTTAGTTTAGGATCTATAATATCTATATTCTTTTTTGCTCTCTGCCATATGGGTAAAGAAGTTGTTAACTGGTTCTTTATAACTATTTTTATCATTATTAGTCTATCGAGCTGGCTAATTTATACGGCTCAAACAATACAAAACAATCAAATTGACATCTATAATCGATCTCAATGTAATGAACTCGTTACTACAATCACACCTCCGCCTACACCTACACCTACACCTACACCTACACCTACACCTACACCACCTCCTAGCTGCAAAGCCCCTCCAGTAAAAAAATGCTGTAAGCCCTGCTGCTAGTCGGTCTAATGCGGATTCTATATTTCTATACAGGTATCTATGAAAGTAGATAAAATGTATGGCCTACTTTTGAATTGGGTCCCTTGGATTTACAATCGTATCCTCTACGGTTCAGATAAGGGATATAGGGTAATAACAAATATCTACAGAACAGCTACGACACCGATTGAATACTACTTTGTTCTACAATCAAGAGTGCCCATAAGTTCATCAAGCTTTTCATTGGATTCAATCCCTGAAGAACACTACAAATGGACGGCAACACTTGGTCCTGCACGATTCATTCATCAAAAGGAGCCTACGGCCTCTATCTTCTTAAAAAACTGTTCGTGGCTAGGCCTCTCAATCACGCTACCTGAAACGGGTACGCTCGATCTGTCTGATTGGATCAGTGAAGTCAAGTATTCAGGCCCTCAAGAGCCAACCCCACTTGAGCTATTTACGCTTTGGTGTATTGATACGGGTAAGCCCTACTTTTTATATGTGAATGAAACGACAAAAGTTGATTTGATAGATGAACTTGGAGAGATCGTTGTTAGAAGGCTTATAGCCGAACCACCTTCTTTAGAACAGAATGCCGGTCAAGTTACTGGATCCTATACCGACAGGTCCTTGGACTCTCTATTTTCACCAAGCGGATGCTGAAAAGTGGACTCTTGATACGTTTCAGAAAGTGCATACCTGCACTACTTATGAAGATGTGTTAACTATTATTGAGGAAGTAGGTCAGAATCGTTTCAAGAATGGTCTTCCTTTTTTTATGCGTGGAGACATTTTGCCTCTGTGGGAGAATCATCAGAATATCCGTGGCGGCAGCTACAGTATGAAGGTACCTTCAGATATTGTTAAGGAAGTATTTACTACACAGATCCTTCACGCAATGTCAGGTGAAATTTTCAAGCACCCTGAGAATCAGTGTATGGGTGTGAGTATGAGCCCGAAGAAGGGAACCTTTAATATTCTCAAGATTTGGAATGCCAACGCTGAAAAATACGATTCTATTGAAGGTCTGAATTTCGTAGATTCACGTTGCAGTGAGTCTGAGGTACTCTATACTCCGCACGTACAGAAGCGTATGTAGATTTAGATGCAACACGGTTGTTTACACATTGGACAAAGACGATTGGATAATGGATTTGTAAGCCATTTTTCAATAGACTCCTTCTCAAAGACGTGGCCACAGGAGGATACTACAGAGGATAGTGTAATTGGCTCGAAACTAATCGAACAGGTATCACCGTTTTGAATTGCAGCATTAAGAATTAACTGTTTCACGTGCTTAGGAAGAAGGCAACTGATCGGAGAGTAAGACCTTTGAAAGAACTTTTTGAAAGGTAGAGTCTTTTCAGGATTCTCAAAACACAGAATTGGAAGAGCAGTAAACACACGCCCATCGGGGCGAAGAATACTTGCATTCAAGTCGGCGAATCTCCACGCGGCATCAAGAATCGTATCTCCATCCCACCAACGGATTAGTGTCTTTTCAAGCATCTTTGAAGTTGCGGGTATAGGATTAATACTTTGAACTGTGTGGAGTTCTGCAGGACTGATCTTATAATATCTAAGTACATCAGTCTTTATCTTTTTTGTGTAAAAGAGTTGGTACAGACCTTGCGACTTTTCAACAATGAAGAGTTGGGGCATTGACATTTCTTAGACTGTACAAAGTAAACGGTAGCCAAAAAAATGGAAGTACACTGTTCAATTTTTTTGACTTGTTGGCACTCTAAAGTGTGAAGGATCGACACTCCTTCTTACACACAGGACACTGTTTCTTTGATTTTTCATTTGCTAGCCAAGTAGCGATTGCATTCTTTTCAAAGAGATGAAAGCAAGATGTGATCGCACCGTTGGAAACATCAATCTCTTCTGTTGTTATGGGACACGTAGACCCTTGAATCGCTGCATCTCGTAGTAGTGCAAGGACTGCGTGAGTAGGAATTTCAATTGGCTTTACTTCAATCTTAACTCTGAGCTTATTTACATCTTCGCGAAGAGGTACCCAGGATGACTCGTGCTTAATAATATCTGAATCCAGAAAGGCAGCAGGAGTTACTGTTAGAACAGGATAGAACTCATTTTCATACCGTAGACACTCGCTTGTATACTTCCAACGACACTCGTGATCCGTCTGACCTCGAGGCTTTTTTAGCTTAACTGTGTGAACCCGATGATTACTTGCTGCTTCTGCATTCAGATTCACTCGAAGAAGAGGATAGAAGCGATTTCGATTTGGAAGCCGAGTAATTCGAAAGGATGTCTGGCCTTCAATTGCCTGTGAATTCAGTAAATAGAATCCGTTAACAAGTTGTCCATTCATTGAACGCATACTCCTGATACAAAATGTCGTTGGAATATTCGGGCCAACCACAGTTGGCTGATAGATCTCTTGGTCATTCTGAGATGGTTGTACTGCTACTTGCATTACTGGTGCTACAGGTTGTAGAGCAGGAAAACCAACCCCGATAGGTTCAAAATTCATCTTGATGTTGTGGTATTTATAAAATACGCAAATATCAATTTTTACACCTACTCCTTCTTGTTCTTGATAGGCGCCAGCACTAGCTTGACCTCACCTAGATTCGCAACCATATATCTTAAGATCAATGGATAATCGTTCTTCAGATAGAGCTCGATAGACGGGCATAGTGTCGTGCACTTGGTGAATAGAACCAAGTGCTTCAACTGGAAGATTCCCTGTACAATCTCATTGGTCGTCCCCTTTGTCTGAACCTTCATTGATGCCTGATTATCTGCGATGATCGTCTCCTGCTCTGCAAAGTCGCCGACACATCTGAAGATCAGATTGCTGCCACTGCTCGTAATCTCCATCTTTTCACCGAGTACATTCATATCGCGGCAGATCTTCTGGAAATCCGCACTGTGCATATGAATGATACTCGTGAAATTCAGACTAGGAATACTGATATCTTCGACATCTGTATCGAACAACTTCAGAAAGAAGTTTGTCACCTGCGACTTTTCCGTGTTCTCCATCCGAATACCGAGCTTATTCGGATTATTCGCCGGCAGATACAAAGTCAGACTGTCATTATTGCCCATCGTCTTAATGAGCTTGAAAAGGTAGATCATATTCACGCCGAGAACGTGCTTGACAGGGCAGTAGTACGTCTCAAACCGATCTGAGTGAAGTCTCAGATAGACGAGCACCGTGTGCGTCTCATCAACCGCTACGATCTTGATGCCCTGGCTGTCAAATTCCAGATTCGCCTCAGTAAGAATCTCTTTCAGCGCCTCAATCAACGTGCGAAAAGCACCTGATTGCACAGTTTTTACCTCAAAAAGGTTGCCATTCGAGTTTGGTGTAGCCTTGGCAACGACTGACATATTCTTCTTGTCCGTGGTGTTCTGTCTTTAGGCGAAATACCGCAAACTGCGTGCCGGGTAAGCCGACTCAGTAAAAATCACGTATGACATACTCAGCTATGATTCCCTGTTTTTTCAGATCCGAAAAGAGTTCGTGCAACCACGCTGTCATCCCTCTTTTATGTCTTGAACCTCCATAGAATTGGACTTCATATCGGCGATTAATCGCCTTTGGATTTGTTTCTTCAAAGAGATTTGATACCTTGAGCGTATTAGGTATATAGCCGTGGCGACTATAATACCAGCCATAAGGCAAGTCCTTATAGTCCCACGACTTGATTTGTTTACCTTGTTCAAATTGATAAAAAACGTAAAGTACACCTCGATCGGTCATTCTCTAACTTCTATCCATACTTGTCCTTTAATGGTCTAAACCCTCTGTTAAATCTACTGTCCAGATGGACTCTTTGGTCAATAATAAAGTGTTAGATACTCTTTATGGTATTATCCGTTCACCTGAACAACGCCTATTTGAACGCGCTCCAAAAATTCATCTTTTTATTACGCATTATAACACAATTCAATATCTACAGAAATGCTTGAATTCCGTTTTCGAGCAAACTTGTACAATACCCTTTCAGGCAACGCTGGTTGATGATGCAAGTCCAGATCCCTATACTACTGAATTTTTAGATGAGTGGCAAAAGAAAGAGCCTACTAGATTAGTGATCGTACGAAATAAGCAGCGTGTAGGCAAGGGTGCAAATCTATTTCGCTGTCTAGATGCAGCAGGATGTGATCCTGAAGATATTGTTTGCGTCCTAGATGGAGATGATTGGCTCGCGTCGCCATATTCTCTTCAGACTGTGATAGAACGCTACCAGAATACAAATTGCTGGGTCGCATACGGATCGTATCTACAGTCTAGCGGGCATACTGGATGCTGTACAGTTCCACTATCAGAAGCACACTTTACATCTGAAAAGGCGGGTCGTGGATTTCGTGAGTGCAGTTGGATTTTTAGTCATCTGTTTACTGCAAAGGCGTTTTTGTGGAATAAGCTGCCAAAAGATCTGAATATATTTAATGGTAAACAAACAATGTTTACTGCAGACCAGGTCTTTAATATTCCTCTTGCTGAAATGGCAGGATCAAATCGTCTTGAGTGTATTAATCAAGTGCTAATGATTTATAATAATGAAAATCCAATGAATGATTGTAAAATAGATTATAATGAACAGACATCCGTTGATATTCAGAATCGCCAACGCCCTGCTTTTAAGGCTCTTAAATCAAAGAAGCCTTATGATATTTCAATTGTGATTCCATGTAAGGGACGTAGACCGTTGCTTGAAACAACAATCAAAGTGTTGAAGCACGAGATAGCAAATACGAATCTGCGTGTTGCAATCACCTTGGTTGAACATACGGATAGTATTGAATTCAAGGAGTATGCATTTACTGAAGGCCTCGGATGGATTCATATTCCAATGACGGGTGGATCAGGATCCCCTCTAGGGCAATTTAATCGCGGCCTCTGTTTTGATATCGGTCATCTGTATGGTCCTCCTTGCAAGTATTATATGATGCACGACAGCGACTTGCTGGTCCCTGATAACTTTTTTAATAAAGTAAATGTGTATTTTAATCGTGGAACCATTGCTCTTCAGCCTTATTCAGATCGCTTTGTCTGGCAAACGAATCAAGAATTTAGCGAGAAGCTACAGACCGATCTGTCCATTTTTTATGCTGGCGTGGATGAACAGAGTGTATGTACACGAAGTGTGCCTGGTGCAAAAGGGGGCAGTTTTATTCTTAAGTCTGACCTCTTTACAAATGTGGGCGGCTACGACCCCCAAGTCTTTTGGGGATATGCTCCAGAAGATCAACTCTTTTGGTTGAAGGTAGAATCGATCACTTCAGTTGACTATGCTGATACACCGCGGATACCAATGCTTCACTTATGGCATCCAAATGCTGCAACAAAAAATCCCTTGCTTGCTGAAATGGATATGTTAAATATGTATATTAAACAGCAGTATAGTTCAGAACTAAAGCCTTATATTCAAGCAAAGTCTATGCAGTACACAAGGGCATTTGAAAATATACAAACGAGTGCATTCAAATCCTAGAATTGCTAGTCTAAATACTTATCTGCATTAAAATATAAATGGATTTTTTAGTCGACATTGATAAATTAGATATACTCTATACTATAATAAATAACAAGGATGAACAAGTTATACTAGAACCATTTGAACTAGAGAAGCCATACGATATCTTATTAGTAATACCTTGTAAGGGTCGCCGAGTATTGCTAGAAACTACTGTAAAGGTATTGAAAACAGAGATAGCGAAAACGACTCTAGAGATTGCGATTGTGATTGTAGAACATAGTGAGGTACCTGAATTCAAAGACTATTCTAAAAAAGAAGGGTTTGGTTGGATTCATATTCCAATCTTTGGTGGTCTTGGCTTTCCTCTTGGGCAATTCAATCGTAGTCTATGTTTTGATATTGGATTTCTTTATGGTCCTCCTTGTAAGTATTATATGATGCACGATAATGACTTGCTTGTTCCTGATCATTTCTTTGATAAAGTAAAGACCTATCTTGATCGTGGTTCAGTGGCATTACAGCCTTATTCAGATCGATTTGTTTGGCAAACAAGCAAGGAATTTAGCGAAACGATTCAGGCAGATCTATCCATATTTTACGCGGGTCTTGATGAAACAATAGTCTGTACACCCAATGGATATGGTGGAAAGGGCAGTAGTATCCTAGTAAAAAGTGAGTTATATGTGCAAGTAGGTGGATATGACCCTCATTTATTTTGGGGATATGCACCTGAGGATCAGTTTTTTTGGACTAAACTTGAATGTATGACTTCAATTGAAACTGCAGAAAATCCTAGGATTCCTTTTATACATTTATGGCATCCAAATGCAGGATCAACTAATCCTTTACTTAATAAAATGGAGGGTTTTATTGAAGTTATTAAAACACTATCTTCTTCTGAAGTAGTAGCATACATTCAGAAAAAGTCAGATCATTTTAGAATGTTATTTGAAAAGACTAACTGATTTATTATTTTTTATGTATAATAAACTGTGTTTGTTCAATTGTAAATTCATAATTCAATATAGCTTTAGCCTTAACTACAGCTGTATAGGTTCCATACTTACCCCAACAGACTGGATAATCACCTCTCATAATATTTCCATCTGCATCGTGTTCATTTAGATCAGTACTATATACATCATCGCCACAAAGATATCCACCTTTTTTTACTTTTGGATACCAAACAAGAATATCTAGTAAAACAGATTGGAACTCGTGATTACCATCAATGTATACGAAATCCAAACTTTCATCTTTAAATTGTAATGCTGCATCATTTGATGTTTTTCGTATAAATTCGACCCTGTCTCCAAATTCTAAAAATCGTCTACAGACTCCATTATATTTATCATTAAATTGTTCTTGTGTTAATGAATTTATAGCATCAGGGTAAATTGAATCATCAAAATGTTTATAAGGATCAACACAATATAATTTTGAACATTCGGTTTGGGTTAGTAATTCATATGCAAAGTTTCCTTCCCAAGTACCAACTTCTACAAAAATACCATTCATTGATATTGCTTTCGTCAAGGAAGGCTTCTGAATTGCGTGCATACTACAGTTAGACCTACATACTTTAGACTTCCACATAAAATGTATTTGCCTGAACATTGCGATTTCGTAAGTGATAATGAGCTGTTAGATATGTCTTTTCAGAATATTCTGGAACATTTGGACTGATGTCCCAAGTGATACCATTTGTTAACCTTATGATTGGTCTATGAAATGTTAACATAAAATTAAAATACAGATCATATTCGCTATACTCAAGTCTATTATTTTGTTTTGCTACTTGCAACATTAATTTCCAAAATGGTACGTGTACTGAAGTTTTATGATAATATTCTACGCGATCAAATAGATTCTGTAGAATATGCTTTTGAAATAGCATTTGATGACATATACCTGATAGAGTATTCTTATAAATACGAATATCTGGTAAAAGTAGTTTCATATGTGTCCTGTAGTCATTATTTATTTCATTGCTTACAGGATAATAGGCTAGTGTATCTTTAATTGGAGTATAGTTATTGTAAAATACAGTTTCAGAATCAACTATTAAAATATTTGAAGATATATTTTTAATTACTTTGTATGAATATAATTTAAGAAGTTGTTGGTACCACCATCCTTGCGCCCTTTCGTGATTTCCTGGATGATTCCTGTTTCCAAAGATTTCCTCAGCAACATCTTGAATGCTAAATGGATAGGTTGTTTCATCTACAAATATACCTTCTGTAAGTTTGTGTTTTAAATTTGGATGACATACAATATAAATAGTGCCTAGCATTGATATATTTTTCTTTACTCCTTTTATAACAAGATTTAATGTATCTATATCTTTTAAACATGTTGGTATGACAACATCGATTGTTAAAGGTACTCTATAATTATTTAAAAGACTAAACCATCTATGAGTTACAATAATCTCAAACTTATCAGTGTGCTTTTTTAGAAGTTGTTTCACCATTTCTTGATCATCATCTACTAAATGATTTGAATAATAGGAAAGAACCAATTTATGATATTCATCATAGTACCACTCAACCAACTCATTAGGGCAGAAAAACTCAGAACCAAATAAATCTGGATTGTTAGTAGGCCCATTTTTTACAGCTTCAAGTGGAGTTAAGATTTGGTCGACAGTAAAGTGATTTTTTGATGCATATGTAATCTTATTTCCTAACTTTGTAAAGTCTAGTTGTTCTGGAAAATCGTGAGTCCTAATACAGCCAAAATCTATCCAAGCATAATGACTATAGGTAGGAAACATTTCTTTTGCTCGTTTTAAAAACCAGACTTTATTGTGATTAACGCAGTTATAGCCAGGCTTATTTACCTCAGGGTCATTTCTATCTTTTATTAAAGCACGGAAGTCTGCTGATTCCATTATCTCTTTTTCTTTGTCAATAAAGCGTAGAAATGTATCTTGTTCATTGTATAAATATGTATTATAGAATTCACATTCATTATGCAAGATACTTTCAATCTCTTTATCACAAAAGCATATAAGTCGTATCGGCATACTAGATAGATTTTTAAACCATTGAATATATTCTTTTACAGACCGTTCAAAGTTAACCCAGGAGTCTCTCTGTAAATTTTTAAATGCAGTTACAAAGAGAACCGTATTTTTTTCATAAGAACTGGAAAGAATATTGATACTCTCTCCATACCCATGACCAATCTGATGGAATAAATTGGGAAAATCATTATAGATATATGTTAAAAGAATTTGATCAGTGTATAACTTAGTAGGTTCAATATATTTATCCATGTAAAGACGATAAAGAGTAGCTATAAGATCTATAATTGATTTATGTAGTATATAGAATGTTCCAGAAATGAAATGATACGTATGCCCTAGTTTAGTAGGTTCATACACTGAGCCATCCGATGATGTAAATATAAATTTATTTTTGGGTAAAAGAGATAGTTTGGTAGCATTAGGAAATACCTCTAAAGAGGGTGCTTTATCTCGAAGTGAACAAATACCAGCATCAATCCAAGCAAAAAACTCGGTATTAAAAAGATTAAGATCCTTAGCTTTTTCTAAAAAAAATATTTTTTCATTCCAGAGTATATTCAATTCTACAGATGGACAGTGTCGAGGAAAACTTTTCATTTGATCTTTGTATTTATACGAGTAAAAGTCTTCTAGTTCGAATTCAATATACTGCGTAGGTAAATCTCTGCGATATGTGGATACAAGTTCAATTGTTTCTTTAGTTCCAAAAAACACATAAGGACAGTTAACTTGAAGAGTAGTTTCAAACCATTTTAAAAAATCATCACTATTATGTTTATTAGGTATTTTCCAATACCCTGAAACACAAGTTAATGTATGCATTACATTTATACATTTGCTAGACTCTTAGACCCTTCAGATTTAATTCTTTTTATCATTCTTAAATAACTTATAACCAGAATAGATCGTTGCAGGAACAATGCCTGCCGCATTTTGTAAAAACGAGCCCATTACACTCGGATAAAAACCACCTACCTTTAGATTCTTACGATTCCTCCGATTCCTCTGTGTCTTTCTTCTGCGTCCACCTCTAAGAACTGCGCTCGTGGGATTCAAGACAGGGCGTGCCAAGCCGGGCTCAGAAATCTGGACATTAGTTCCTGCAGATGCAGAAGGCTCCTTATACGAAGGAGTCGTATAAGATAAAGGAAATCCCGCGCCTGTCGGTAGCCCGCCTCCTGCGTATGTACGCATATGGCGTCTAGATTTGCGGCTTCTAGATTTACGCTGTGTTCTTCTCTTACTTCTAGTCTGCTTCATTCTATTGGTATACAATGAAAAAGAGTTCTGAATAAAAAAGGCAATCCAAAAATTGACCCGTGAACTCCCCCCTTAGCCAGGTATGGCAGACCAATATAAGAAGCACACGCACCGTGAGCACATCCTCGAACTTCCTGATACCTATGTCGGTTCAACGGAGACACACGAGGAGGTGCGTTGGGTCTATAATGCAGAGACGAACAAGATGATGCACCAAAAGGTCGCATTCAATCCTGGCTACTACAAGATCTTTGATGAGATCATTGTAAATGCTCGTGATGCGCTTGTTCGCTCGCAGACTGCAAGTGCGACAGGAGCACAACCGATCAAGCACATTGAGATCACTGTTGGCCGCACTACATCCGGTGCAGTTCTCATCGAGGTTGAAAATGACGGTGATGGCATTCCTATCGCCATTCACCAGGAGCACAAGGTCTACGCGCCTGAGCTCATCTTTGGCCACCTCCTGACGAGTGGCAATTACGACAAGACCGAGGAGAAGATCGTCGGTGGCAAGAACGGCTATGGTGCGAAGCTAACGAACATCTTTAGCAACCGCTTTACTTTGTCCACTCGCAATCCAGCGTCAGGTCAGAAGTATACGCAGACGTGGACTGATCATATGGCAGTCTGCGGAAAGCCGTCGATCGTAAAGGACAAGTCTGCCAAGGGGTTCGTCAAGATCTCATATGAGCCTGACGTAAGCCGATTTCCTGGTCTAGATCTTGCTGCTATGGAAAAGGTTCTTCACACAAGAGCAATTGAACTAGCCGCAATGGCCGGTAAGGATGTTAAGATCAGCTGGCAAGGCACAGTTGTACCGACGAACACCTTTGAAAAGTTCATCAATCTCTTTGTTCGCGACGGCAGCAGCCACGCCTATGAGCGCTGCGGCGATCGCTGGGAAATCGGTGCAGTACTTGCAAAGAATCTCTTTGCTGAGGATGACTCACCTGACGACCGGCATATCTCCTTCGTCAACGGCATCAATACGCGAAAGGGTGGCAAGCACGTCGAGACGGTTCTTCGTGTTGTACTTGGCAACTTCTCTGAGATTGCAAAGAAGAAGCGCATCGATATCAAGCCGAGTCAGCTGAAGGATACGGTTGTCTTCTTTATCAACTCTACAATCGTAAATCCTTCATTTGACAGCCAGACGAAGGAAACATTGACGACACCCGCCGCCAAGTTTGGCTCCGTGTTCAAGTCAGACAAGCTAGCCGATTCACTCATCAAGATTGGCTTGCTTGAGGAGGCTCAGGCAATTCTCGATGCCAAGGCTGCGAAGGATGCAAAGAAGACGGATGGTACGAAGCGCAAGACCCTGCGTGGTCTTCCTAAACTGGAGGATGCACTGTGGGCCGGCACGGCTAAGAGCAATGAGTGCACACTCATTCTCACTGAGGGAGACTCAGCTGCAGCGTCTGCTATCGCAGGCCTTGCAGTTGTCGGGCGTGAAAAGTGGGGTGTCTTTCCTCTTCGAGGTAAGATGCTCAACGTAAAGGACATCAGTCAGGACAAGTTCAACAAGAATGAGGAACTGACTGCGATCAAGAAGATTCTGGGCCTGGAGCAAGGCAAGGTCTACACTGACATCAAGACACTGAGGTATGGTCGTGTTATGATTATGACTGACCAGGATCACGATGGCAGCCATATCAAGGGTCTGCTAATGAACTTCTTTCACACCTTCTGGCTCTCACTGCTGAAGCGGGATTTCCTCTGTTGCCTTGCGACTCCGCTACTCAAGATGACCAAGCGCAATGATGTCCGTTCATTCTACAGCCAGTCTGAGTTTGAGGCCTGGCGCGAAGCTGAGAAGGCAACAAAGGGTGATGATGCTCTGAAGGGTTGGATGATCAAGTATTACAAGGGATTGGGCACGAGTACACCGCAGGAGGCTCGTGAGTGGTTCAAGAATCTGTTCGATATGAAGTATCTGTGGGATCAGGACAGTGATGAGTCGCTCTGCCTAGCCTTCTCGAAGAAGCGTGCAGATGACCGTAAGGAGTGGCTCAACACATTTGATCCTCGTCGTATGCTCTCTGTAAGCAAGGGTGGATCAATTCCGTACAGCCGCTTCATCAATGATGAGCTCATTCATTTCAGCAACGCTGATAATCTGAGATCGCTTCCGCACGTGATGGATGGCCTCAAGCCGTCCCAGCGCAAGATTCTCTTCTGTTGCTTGAAGCGCAACCTCAAGTCTGAAATCAAGGTGGCCCAGCTTGCGGGCTACGTTTCAGAGCACGCTGCCTATCACCACGGTGAAGCGTCTCTCAATTCGACCATCACGGGGATGGCGCAGAACTTTGTCGGCAGCAACAACATCAATCTGCTGATGCCGATTGGGCAGTTTGGCTCTCGACTGATGGGTGGCCAGGATGCAGCTCAGCCGAGGTATATTCACACGCAGATGGAACCCATCGTAGATGCTCTGTTTCGCAAGGAGGATGCAAGCATTCTCAAGTATATTGACGATGACGGTCAGGTCGTAGAGCCAGAGTATTATCAGCCTGTGGTTCCTCTGCTCGTCATCAATGGTGCAGTCGGTATCGGCACTGGCTTTAGTGCAAATATCCCTCCGCATAACCCTAGCGATGTAATCGCTCTGTTGCGGGACCGTCTGAATCTGAGCCGCTCAACACTTGCAGGACTTGTTCTGCAGCCGTGGTGGTACGGATTCAAGGGAACTATCAATCGGCCTACAGAGACGAGCTGGACGACGAAGGGTAAGGCGACGTGGGATGATAGCAAGTACACGATCACGGTGACAGAACTTCCTGTCGGAACGTGGACCAAGGACTACAAGGGCTATCTCGATACTCTCTGTACGGGTGATGAGGTCAAGGGTACCAAGCCAATCCTCAAGTCATTTGATGACCTGTATAATGACGTGGAGGTCAAGTTTATCCTCTACTTCGAATCAGATGTGTACTTTGAAATGCGATCCGATCCGGCCGCTGCTGAGAAGATGCTACAGCTCAGCTCAACGTGGCACACGACCAATATGGTCTGCTTCAACAACGAGATGAAGATTAAGCGCTACGGGACGGTGGGTGATATGATGGAGGAGTACTATCAGACTCGCCTCACCGGCTACGAGACTCGTAAGACTCTTGAAATCGGACGCCTTGAGCGGGAACTGGTCGAGTTCGATGCCAAGGCTCGATTCCTGCTAGCGCTCCTTGAGGACCGTATGGATCTACGGCGTCGTTCAGATGAGGAGATTGTTGAGGCACTAAAGGCTGAGAATCTACCGGCACTTGATGATCTTACGGATCCAGATTCAGTGGATTCGTATGAGTATCTACTACGGATGCGGATGGACCGGGTAAAGTCTTCGGCAGTGGAGGAGGCGCGAAAGCACGTGGAGGCTGCACAGGCTGCACTTGAGACACTCAAGAGCACTACAGCAACGACTCTGTGGCTACGCGACTTGGAGCAGTTTGAGAAGTCTTGGGTAGCCTTGCAGGCTGCACGCGAGGCTGCTGCGTCCGGGGCACCCCTCAAGAAGTCGGAGGCCAAGCGTGTTCTCAAGGTGAAGGCCAATTAGACAAAAGGATTGAGAGGAAGCGACTTTGTTCCAGCAGAACTGAGGCTTACGGAGCGCGCTAAAGGCACTGGCATATGGCTGATGTCATTCAAATAATAATTATAGTGATCAACTGCTGACATAATGTGCGGAACTGACCAATTAGCAACAAGAGTATTCAATGAATGAATCTGATCTGCAACACCGTACGGCAAGTTCTGCGCGTACTGTAAATACATTGTCCGCATAATGATTGTAAGTTCATCTACGGACTGATCATCAATAATGTATTTTTTCGGTCCAGACTTCTCATAGACTTGCTTCCGAATCAGATTCTGGATTACGATCACGTTTGACCTACTGAAAAAAGCAGATGCAAGCGGTGTCACTTCCCAGTTTCCACGAAGAGCATCTGCGGCAAAAGAGTCTTCTACGGAGGTTCTGTAAGTGAAACCAGGAACTGCGGCAGATCCAGAGGCCGATGCAGACGGAGATAGATTCACGCGTCCATTCATTCCATTATCCGGTAGAGGGTTCGTATTTGGTAGAACCATTGAGCTTTGCTTTTGGAAGTCCTGGATGTCCATTCTGTTTGGAGGTTAGTTTCCCTACGGCGAAAAAAGCGATACTTTATGGAATAATCTAAATTATTTTCTAGGCCGGAGGTATAACAAATGTCATCTCCTTCCAGTGCTCGTGGTATACGCAATCAGGCGCGCGGCTATTTTATCCCTCTCGCTGACGTTTCTGCGAAGGTTCTCGCCTACACGCCTGGCTCAGGCGCGGGTGGCTCATACCTCAACGGCAGCTTTGCCCTGGCGCCGTGGGCGTCTGGCGGCTCGGCTCCCTCCAGATACACCTCCACGATCTCCACGATCGGTGCGGGCGGTGTCCTCCGCGACATCGGCAAGACGGTTGTCTCCGCCGGCCGCGTCTTCCGCAAGATCCAGCTCCTCGTCCCTACGGTCTCCACGTTCGGCATTGGTGGACCGGCACCTGGTGCCACGGCCAACACGGACTTCCTCACCGGCTACATCGAGCTCCACAGCGCCGGCATCACGGATGACTTCCCTGGCGGCACGACCCCTGCGCAGGTCGCGTACTACCCGACACTCTATTAAACAGGCAGTCAACTGCAATAAAAGTTAATTAAAAACATAATTTTAATCAGTAGTACTGACTAAAATTATAGATCAACAAATAAAAAAATCTAACGAACAGGTATAATAAAAGATGTTGTCTATGGCTTCTGGTAATGCAGCGGGTCCTCGCAATCAAGCTCGTGGCTATTATGTTCCTCTAGGAACGGGTGTTCCTGGCAAGATCCTCAGCTACACCCCTGGCTCAGGCTCCGGTGGTTCAGCTGTTAAGGGATCATTTACTACGGCCACTTGGGCGGCGGGTGGTACGGCGCCGTCTCCCTACACATCCACAATCTCAACGACCGGTGCGGGTGTTCTCCGCGACCTCGGGCAGACGGTTGTCTCTGCCGGCCGCGTGTTCCGTAGAATTCAATTAATCTGCCCGACCGTTTCTACGTTCGGCGTGTCTGGTACGGGTGCGGTAAACACTGCGCGTAACGATTACCTCACCGGCTACATCGAGCTCCACAGTGCGGCCATCGCGGATGACTACCCTGGTGGCACTGGCCCCCCGCAGGTTGCCTTCTACCCGGTTGTATACTAAGCAAAAAGTAAACTTTAAAAACTAAATTTAGACAGTTATAGTCTCTATATTTAGTTAAAAATAAACAATCAAATAAAATCATTGTCGAGCATAGATAGAATGGGTAATGCTCAGAGCTCCAAAACCGCTGCTAGCGGAGACATTGTGATCTTAGGAGTAAATCTAAATACAGTTAACTACTGGTATGTATTCTATATACTCTTCTCTATTGCAGTTGTTGCAGGAGGCTCATATTCTCTGTATTCCTCTGCAACTCTCGGCAAAACAATTATTTACGCAGTTGGCGCAAGTCTTGTTATGGTCTTCTTTGGAATGAGATGGTTTGGAAATATTCCTGAAAAATCTAATGTCTGGCCACCGACAATAAATACGTGTCCGGATTATCTAACCCATAATGGTACTGGATGTGTTGATTATTTAGGGGTATCTAGCCAAGTGGGTGGTTTTCCAAAGTCAACTAAGACAACAGTTCAATATTTTGGTGGATCCACGACTCCAGGACCCTATACATCAACAACGGTGAATACGGCTATCACCGCAGCTGATACAGGAAGGCTTCAAGCAATTTGTGATGCTTGCTCTAGTGGTGGCCTAACCTGGGAAGGTATCTACGATGGAGATACCTGCCTTGTTCTCAATCGTTTCCAGGCTACGAAGCAATTCGCGAAGGCAACCAAATGCACACCGTAATAGACTGAGGTCTAAACACAATCAAAGAATTCCGTTAAAGAATCAATGTCCTATGCACACCTTCATCCGAGTGTCGAAGATTTACTCAGACGATGGTTGAAAACACCAGATACTGCAGCCTTTTTGCTTGTAGGACCTCCAGGAGTCGGTAAAACGACCCTTGCTCGAGAAATCCTGAAAGAGAATGGCTATCGTATTGTTGAACTGAATGCAAGCCACACACGTAGTGGGCAGGCATTCAAGAAGCAGATTATTCCTTTACTTACGCAAAAGTCTGTTCTAGAAGCAATGTCTCCGACGAGCAATAAGCATAAGTTGGCAGTTCTACTTGACGAGATTGATGGTCTTAGTCTCGGTGAAAAAGGTGGTCTCAGTGAGCTCCTTGACTATATGCGCAGCTGGAAAGCTGGTCAGACGACTCATCCACTTCTTCTGATCTGTAATGAAATCAAGGGTCGTGCCTATCAACATATTGTTCGCCTGAGTACTTACGTGCCGATGGAATTCCCTTCAAGCAGCGTTCAGAAATGGTTGGGTGTTCAGATTCGCCCCGAAGTACTTGCATCTGCAGACCTACGTGTTATTTTGAGATCTATTCAGGGCTGCGACTCGGCAAGTATTAACCTACAGCAAGGATCTGGTGGAGAACCCCCTGAACTTACAATGGAAGAAGGTGAGACAGAAGAACCTAGTACAGATATTCTGAAATTTAGTCATTCGTGTCTCTATGACTTCTGGGACCCTCTTATCATTCCCGAAGTGGAAAACAATCTAGGAAATCTGTCAGGTCTCTGTGTTCACGAAAATATTCATAAGCGTCTAGCATCTGTTCCAGAAGCGTGGAATCACTACAAGGAATTTCTGACGTTATTCGATCTGAGCGACAAGGCAGATTACTGGGCCTTTTTCTATCAGAACTGGAATCTGCTACGACCGAGTTTTCAGCTGAAACTTAAGATTACAAATGGATTTCTATCTGAATATCCTGTTGATACAGTTCCCAGTCCTGCACAACTCCAATTTACTCAAGTTCTCACTCGCCAATCATCCATGTACAATACGTGGAAACAGATGATTCAGTTTTCTGATGAAAAAGGTTGTATGATTGAAGAAATTCCTGAATTACTAACGCAGACAACCGCTGCAAATGCAGGTATCAAGTTGTCAACGAGTCAAGCGCGAAAGATTGATTCAATGAGTATTCCTAAGCAGCTTTGTTCCTACAAGTAGAGTAGAATGGTAAAGAAATATCAGATTCACGATAATTTTGCTAGACCCTTTGAAGTAACCGTAGATGGCAAAACAGTATCCATTGTAAAAGGAAAGTATAATGAGACTAAAGATGAGTATGAATACAATAAAGAAGTTAAGATCTATCAGATCGATAACATCTGGATTGGAAAGAGTTCAGGGCCACCATACGCAGATCACACTAAATCCCAGGCTAAATTATTTATTGGAAACTCAATTCTTCTTCAGATTGCAGCTAAACGCTATGTCTATATAGGTGAATCGATTTACGAATTCGATATGGAAGATGAAGTCGAAAAGTACTTTTCGCTTATTGGAAATAATGATGTTCCGTATCCGATTTTGCGGGGCTCAAAAAACGTCTATTTTATGCTCGACCGAAAATACATTCCACGTTGTGAATTTCCTGATCTACAAACAGACAAGGAGTGGGAAAATGCGTATAGTGTGTTCTACGGTGTCTGGGATCCTGTACATCACGTACGACAGGGATCCTTTGAAAAGATGGCAAAGAAAATGAAGCATATCAAAATAATTGCCAAGCGTGAATTTTAGATAATCACCTGACTCTCTTCCTCGTGCAATAATCGTATTAAATTCAGTGGTGCTGTTCGCCCTAGTCGCATAGCACGACCGACAATCTGACGCTCCTCTTCCTTTCGCATCGCGTGCATTAGAACTACGTGAGTTGCAGACTTCAGATCCATCCCTACACCCGCAGTAGTCGAGTTCATCAGTAAAATCTTGACTTCACCCTTCTCAAACTGGCTGAGAACATTGGAGACGTGATCTTTATTGCCACGTACGGTTGCAACGCGATAGCCACGCTCAATGAGTGTTCCCTCAATCTCATTGAACGGATTATCATAGCGATTAAAGACTAGAAACCGGCCACCACTCGAATCTGTTATACACTTGAGTAGTGCATCCTTCTTTTTGAGAAGCTTCGGAACAATCGGTGCAGCCTTTGCATTTGTTTTAGTCTTCGTCTCGCCAATTTCTATGCTACAAAGTTTCGTATAATCCAAATCGGCACGACACAAAGGGCAGTTCGCCTTTCTCTGTAAGCACGCAACAATACAGACACCGCAAAAGATACGTGAACAGCACTTTACAAATGTCGGCGTCTTCGGCTCGTCATAACAGATGGCGCAGATCTCATTCTTTGCATTCGTGATGCGCTCCTTCAGATTTGAGATCTGTTCCTTGAGTGATGCAATTCGTGTCTGCAGTGATGAGATTGCAGCCTCCTTGAGTTGAGGAGTACTGTAAGGCATTGTTTCCTTGAATGCAAGCGTCTTTTCAAGACGTTCCAGATCACTCTCACGTGAAGCACAGACTGCTGCAATCAATGAGCTCTGATTTTCTGCAGTTGCTCCTAGACGCTGGAGTGCAGACTGCACATCGCCCGCGTGCAGCAGCTCCTGAATTTCGGGGCTAACAAAGTTCGACACAAGCCGATGAACAATCGTCGACTCGCAGAGAATTCTTTGTTCAAAAATAGGCGGTGTTCTCCAACTCTGCTCCATAAATGCATTTGAAGAACGTAGCACTAGATAGCCACGTGAAGGATGTTTTGTTAGAAATGGCGCAAAGAAGTTATGACTTTTAATATCATACCGCGCATAGTAATTGTGGCCATTTGTTGCCTGATCCTGCTGTAAGAGAATCGCAAGTTCAGGATGAATTCCATTTGAAATCTGACGATTCAGAAATGTCTCAGACATATACATATAGAGACCGTGAAACAGCAGATTTGACCACGTTGCTGTCATACCCCAGTAAAAATTCGCCTTTGGCATCGCAGTCGTCGAAGTAAATTGTACATTATCAATTTCATCAAAGACAATGCGAGACCACTGCATTGTTTCGTGCACTCGCTTTTCCATAAAATGTTTAATAATCGTATTTGACATTAACGTTATATCACGTGTCTTTGCATTCGCGATAAAATCAGGCTTTTCTAAAGCCTTTGTCGTGCGAACTTCTACAAACGATAGACCTGTTTGCTTCGTGATGGTATGCTTCCACTGATGAAAAAGAGTATGCGGAACAATAATGAGAGTCGCACCTGAGCAATCTGTAGTTGAAACCGGCTTATGGCTCCAGAACATTGATTTTGACAAGGAATGAATACGAGAATAGACTTTGGCTGCTTGCTGTGCCTTTGCTTTCATATGTGCTATATATCCAAGCATCATCAGAGTCTTACCTGATCCGACTTTATCGCCTAAAATTGCAAATTGACTATAATGCTGCTCAGCCCCAATGCGAAATCCATTAATACATGCAAATTCTTTCTCTTCCATCGCAGAAATCATTGCAAGCTGGTGAGGATGAAGAGGTACTTTAATATCTGCTGATTGACTCGCTACTGATGATTCGCTCGTCAATGAATAAGTTAATGGTTGTTGATACACATCTAACATCATTGCAACCGATTCATCTTGCGGCATTGTGCAAACACTTCTAATTCTTGGGTCTTTTTCGTGTTTAGACCTCAGAGAGACGAAAAGAAGTTAAAGACTTCAGGATCCTTAATAAAATTCTTTAATGTAAGAGTTGTCCTTTTAATCAATGGATTCTCTGCCGCCCTCAGAATAGACTTATCAAATGTGTTGTCGCTATGGCTCATCACAAGCATCACACTCATCGGATTTAATTGGATCAGCTGATTCTTATAAGACTCCAAGAACGACTTTTCTTCTGCAAAGGCAACTGCCTCGTCGTACGTATGCTTTGCAGCATACCGTTTGCGCCAAGCCATCGTGCCATTCGTCGCATGTGTCGGACCATACGGTCCAATCTTAAAGATTTCCTTGGTATCTGTAAAATACATAAACACTTCCGAGGATCCAGCCAGATCTACAAACGGTTTTGAACGTAGTGCAGCAACTGCAGCAGAAACTCTATCAGGGAAATAAAAATCATCATCATCGAAGGCAACAAGTATCTCCCCCTTGGCCTCGCGGTTCAGACGGTTCCTTTTTTCGCCCAGTGTCTGCTTCTCCTCACTGCGAATGTAAATCGTTAGTGGGAGCCGGTGCTGCGCTTCATCAATCAGATCACCGACAGGCTCTTGGCCGTCATCGTACACGATCCATTCCATACGATCTCTCGGATATGTCTGAGTTTCAATCATACGAATCAGAGTTGGAATGAAGCGTCTGCGATTATAGGTTGGTGTTACAATGCTTACAAGAGGCAAGGACATTTCTGTAGATAGAATACTAGTGATTCTTAGACCGCTGCTTTACTATCTGTCACTTTCGGAGGTTGAGCTAAAGGTGCAGTTCTCTGAAATGCTTCAAGATAGCTTTGCGCAACCTTTGCTCGTGCATCAATGCTACCCTGATCTTCCTTGTAGCAAAAGGGAGACAAGAAAAAGATCTCCAAATCTCCATTTGGGACATAGGTACTAAGCGGTAGAAATCCCCACATTGGTACTGGTATGTTAAAGTAATACAGATTCAAGATGTACTTAACAATTAAAATCGGCGACAGAATACATCCATACATAAATGAAACAAGACGACCTGCAGGTGAGTATCCAATATCTTGATTTGCTGCAATATGTCCACCATACAGGGCAACTGCGATACACGTAATAACAATAAAGGTTGTTAGAATTCCTTGGGATGATTGTGCAAGAAATCCTGATATGCTTGCTTTACTCCGGGCGGAAAGTTTTGCAGCCTCATCTTTAGCATCTTGTTCTGCCTTTGCTTTTGCCGCGGCGTCTGCGGCTGTCGCCACCTTATTTTTTGCAACACGCGCATCTTGCTCTGCCTGTTTAGCCTTTTCTTTAGCATATGCATCTGCTTTTGGATCTGATACCGCAGTATTAACCATATAAGAAATTTTATTACTAAGGCTTGTTATAAAACTCATCTACTCTTATCTTTAATTTAGAAGAAAGAGTAGATGTCCGCAGACTATACTGTTGTAGTACCATCGTATAAAAGAGCAGAGGGGTGCCGTGATAAGACTTTGGCCGTTTTACATGAATACCGTATTCCAAAGGAGAATAACTACGTTGTTGTTGCTGATAAGGAGCAAAAGAAGGAATATGAAGCGGTCCTTGATCCGAAAACCTACAAGGAGATTCTAGTGGGCGTTCCTGGACTTCCTCAAGTTCGTAATTGGATCTTTGATCACTTTCCTAAGGGTACTCCACTTGTATCTCTAGATGATGATGTATCTGGATTTATCGAATACGATGCAAGTCAAAAAAGACACGAGCGAAAACTGAAAAGTCTGAAGGGTATTATCGAGCGCGGATTCAAAGAATGCAAAAAGGCCGAGTGCCGCTTCTGGGGCGTCTATCCGAGTGCAAATGGATTCTTTATGAAACCAACGGTCACGACAGATCTTAAGTTTTGTGTAGGTCCTTTCTGGGGCTGCTTTAATCCAGGTAAGGAAGTGCGTATTGACATCGGTCAAGGTGAAAAGGAAGATTACCAAAGAACATTGCAATTTTTTATTAAAGATGGCGCTATTGTCCGTCTTAATTTTGTTGCACCGAAGACTGCCGTTTACAAGACGCCTGGAGGGCTGCAATTTGGTAATCGTTTCAAACGTGAGCATAAGACGATTAAAGCGATGATGAAGCGATGGCCTGGTTGGATAAAAGAAAACCCCACCAGAAAATCTAAAATGCCTGAAATACGACTCAAAAATCCAAATCTGGAATCTGAAAAAGCCAAAAATACCACACGTAAAAAGAAGAAAGACTAAGTCGCATATTTTTCTAATATGCGAGTTTATGTCGCATATTTGACTCCACCCATACCTCCTTCAATAACCAAGAAGTTCAGACTTTCCACATAAATAAGAAAATCAAATGTATAATTTGTTCCAGCAGCCTGAGGCCAAGGATCCAGATCAATCTGAAAATTCTTAACACGACTGGTATTCAATGATCCACTCGGCTTCATCCACCTGGATGTGTCTAACGCAAAACTGTAAATAACTAATCCTTTCGGAAATACTCCCGCGGCGTATCTCCAAGAGGATAACTCGTGAAAATACTGAGTTGGCTTAACTTCCTGAATTTCATTTCCATCGCATAAAACGCGCAACTGTCGAATAATATCCTGTTGTGATCCTGCAATCAATAGACCAGAGTTGCCTAGACCTGCCAATCCTGTACTGTACACAGTACCGATTGCAGTATAAGGTGCAGTAGTCTGTGAAAACCAATTTGTAAAGTTGGTCCACGTATTCAGATTCAGAATCATATCGCTACGCCGAGGCAGAAGTAGTAAACGAGGAACTGGATTGTGAGTGTACAGATTCAGATTCTGCCGGCTTGTGATTTGCGGAAAGGAATAGCGTGTGACTTGTCGAACTGGATAGGTTAATGTTTGACTAGCAAAGGTATTTCGTTCTTCATCTGTCAGATATACATAGGTTGCCTGAATATAGGCATTTAGGGGCCAAGTACTGAGGGTAGGTGTTGCGTATCCAAAATCAACCAAATAGTTATTCAGGTAATTTTCAGGCGTAGTGGTTGTCACATAGTTTAAATTACCAGTCTGAATCTGCTGTGTAGATGTAAGTACGCGATATCCAGGACGAACACGATATCCAGAAGGATCCAAGATTGTAAATAAATCCTGAACTGGTCTGAGTGTTAGCTGGAGATAGCATTCGTGATACTGAAGTGCAACGAGAGGTAAGGCTAAACTCGGATTCTGCGTAAACCAGAAAGAGAGTGGCACAGTGATCTGCTGACCCGGAATCGAAGGTGCATTTGTCTGCACTGAGATAGTTGAATCATTATTCTGTGCAACAGTCGGATAGAGCGTCCTAGAACGGACAACTGAGTTTGTTGGCACGCCGGAGTAAGCACCGTTTGCTGGATCATTTAGTTCTGGAATATCACCGATAAGCTCCTGCCACTTATTGTATTGAGTTTCATCTTGATCGGTTTGTGCAGTTGCAATCAAGTAGTCGCTATCAAATTCTTGTATTTCTGTACCACCTACGAGAAATGTTGCATCCTGTATAAGATGAGCACCAATATACCGATTCCACTTGAACTCATACTGACTAGGACGGACGCTTGGATTCACAAACTTGCTGTAAATATCCGGAAGCGTAAATGTTAGATACAAGTCGGAGAGTAGATCCGCAATTCGTTGAATCTTTACTTGAAGCTTAATAGGTGCATCCCACTGCAATTCTCCAGGACCATCCACTTGAAGGGTCGCAGATTCAAAGGCAAAATGACTGTATTTTTTCAAAACAAGATAGAAATAAGTAAAATCAGGGTTTCCACTCAAAAGTACATTCTGAGAACCGTAGGCTACTAAAACATATAAACCTCCTCCTGTCATGACAACTCTTCTTGCTGTTGTGAAACAAGATGAGTTCTCATTTAAACCGAGAATCGGAAAGCTCCGATTCTCAGTTGGTCTGCTCTTTGACTTTGTCAATGAGCTTAAACCGAAAAGCGGATCATCCCGCAAAAAAACTTACTTATTCGTCCACCATTGATCAATCAAATAGGGTGAGATGCTCATACTCGGGCCCGCAATCTTCGGAGAAGGACCCATATTCATCAGTGTCTGGATCTCAGTATAGGTCAGAGCATAAGAGAAGTAAAATACACGACTTACCATACCTGACGCAGATCCCGCAAACACAAGATTACTTCCAGCTCCGGGACTTGTCATTAGTGAAAGAGCAGAATCATCCGTATCATTCTTTAGAGAACTAGTCGTTGTTGAATTGAGTGTAAATTTTCTAGAGCTGAACAGTGATACATCTCCGTAGTTCTGGTAAGGCGGTGTATTGCCAGCCAAGGCCATCTTCGTCTTGAGATTTCCGTTGATGTAGATAAGAAGTTGATTTCCCTTGCACGACACAACCAAGTGAAACCACTTCTCAACAGGAATATTCTCAATATCACAAAAGTTATTCCACGTCGAATAAGAATTCATATAGACACGCAGAGTATTCGCATTACCATGCACAAAGATACCAGGTCCCATCAAAGGATATGCCTTAGAGTATCCCTTGTGTAAGATATGATAGAGAGCGGAGTTGCCATCTCTGAATGTAGAGCTCTGAATGTAGCAAAACATTGCATAACTGAATTCAACACCGGAGCGCTGATTATCCGAAGTATACACTGTTTGTGCAATAGGACTTGCCGGGTTTTGAACTGCTGTATAAGAAAGAGATCCGGAAGGATATGTATCAGGGAACAATTCAACACGATCACGGAACATTCCCAAGTAGGACTTGTACAAATACTCAGCGAAAAGCAGCGTAAAGTAAATAATAGCAACTAACGCAACTCCAGTTAGCACTTGCGACAGCGGATCAGTACCACCAAAGGATACACCCGTACTGGGAAAGCTATTCGTTTTTACAGCACCATTATTTGCGGCCTGCATACTCTCTAACTATCATTAGGATTGTAAAAAAGACATTTTTTAAGGTCTTTTTTATAATTTAGTTGAATGGGAGTCTTAACTAGGTGTGCTTCCAGAAGCGATCGTCTCACCATTACGTTTGAGTGAGAAGGAATACTGACCGGGATCGAAATACTTGAGGAACTGTGTCCAGATTGATGTATCCTCAGGTCCATTATTGTACAAAGCCCAGACACGATCAGGAGTATACGCAAAGTTGGCAGCGTTGATCTGGCCGATGAGGCCGCCGAAACCATTGGGGCCACCGACCTTCATTTTATAGGTTGATCCATTTCCATCTACATCAAACATCGAACCAAGAACAACACTGCGAGTGAGCTTGCCGTCCATATATACATCAAGACGACGACCACTGAGAACCACGCAGACGTGCACCCACTTCTGGAGGTCAACCGCCTGTAAGTCTCCTTGCAAGAAATCTTGTTCTCCATCTGAGTAAGGACTTGCTTGTCCTGCATTAAGGGTACCCTGTATACTAGCATTCGTACCTGTGCCCGTAAACAACATAGGATTTTTACTATTCGGACTTTGAGTGGATACACGGATACCCATTTTATTGGTGCTCGCACCCATGTACATCTGGAGCGTGTTAAAATTTCCACCGCCACCATCAATTGTTAAGAATGTCTTATTCTTATTTGCATTAATTCCCCAGTTAGCAACATAAATCCAAATACTGACTGAATATTCACCACCCTTATAAATTGCAGGTATTTGAGAGGATCCTGCAACAGCATTTGTTCCTGACCCTGAGGATGGTTGTACTTTAAATTCACTTGCAGTTGCATCTTGCCCAGGCAGCCCACCTGATGAGTTGGAAAACACAACCATATCCGCCTTTTCAGCAGCACCATTCAGGTACTTGTATAAGTAATATAGGCATACGCACAGGATAACAATGCCAGCTAGCATCATAATGATTCTTCCAGGACCTGTTGTCATGGCTCCGACTGCAGAGTTCATTCGATTCTATTCATGTTAGAAGAATTATAGCGTGGCTGGTAAAATACCCATTGATCTAAGCATATGAAGTCTGCCAGGTTTCATAAGGATTTGGCTTCTTGGGTTCAGTGCAAAGTCCACCCGGGCACCCAATGCCAAGCCAAGGAACTGTTGAAAACAATCTATCTATACCAATTGCATCTGAAGAAACACTATAGGGTTTTCCATCTGTGCCCGCCTGTTGAGAAATTAGGGAGTAGATATCCTGTGTCGAAAGAGCAACTGAGTATAAAACCATATTTGTTATACTTCCATCGAGGCGACCAGTAGAGTCTCCAATCTTTAGAGGTTGAGTTGTATCCTTTTCGGGCATACCAGTTGTGCACGTATAGGCCGCCGTTAGTTTACCATTTAGATAAACCTTGAATCGAGCAGACTGTTTGACAATGGCAACCGATGTCCACCGCTGGAGATCAATATTGTAAAGTTCAACTACTTCATTTCCTGTATTGGTTTTAATAACAAGTTGAGCAGGTGCAGATTCTTCACCGCGACTTGCATCGGGGGCAACGAGTAGATTTAACTTTAGTACACCACTACCAAAAGTGAGTGCCGTAGCATATTCATTTCCAACCCGAGCTGTACGATCCTTAATCGTTGGATTTATGAAAAAAAACAAGGTAGATCCAGATGTGCCATACCACGACTTATCCAATTGCTCAGCTGTAGCAACAGATGTATCTTCAGATAATAAAACTGATAGTTTGTTTGAATTAGGAATGGGTACTAGAATACTACTATTTTCACGTTTACCTACTGTACCAAAAGTGTATCTTACAATTAAATAAATAACAAGAAGGACTACACCAAGCCCTAACACGAGATATACCGTGTTCATCTACCGGTAGATGCTAATTTAGACTCATCAAATCGAAATTTCATTATAGTAATGAAATTTTGAGTAATGAAATTTTGACTTTACGATGTCGATGCAAAGGATTTAACTTCTATTAATGTATCCATTCTTGAAAGTAATTCTTCAGCTGACGGTACATATCCAAATGTGCGTAAGTTCATAGCCTGAATGCCTTTTCCATAGGCTATACTATTAATTGTAATTGCTGAAGGAGGGAGTAAAACATCATTATTTTTTAATTGTAATGCAGGATAACTAGCATCAAACTGAACTGTTGAATACAATTTACCATTCAAGTAAGCTTCCATATAGGTTGGTTTTACAACAACACCAATGCGGAAGGGTGTATGAACAGGAACATTTTCAAGTAGAGCTGCCTTAGGATTTGCCCGCAAATCACCTGAAAATGATTTTACATAGACTGTATTAATTGAATTATCTAGACTAATCTGAAGTTTAGGAGAAGCCAACGATCCAATGATAAAAAAGATACGCTCCTTACTTGTATTTCCTGTAGTAGGAATTCGTGGTTGAGGAAATTCATCATCAATATTAACATCAATTGTGATAGCGTAGTATTCCTGACCTTCAAGTACAGTACAGTAGGGTTCGGTTGTATTTTTAGATGGAGGTACTCCGATTGTTACCGTTTGCACACTAGATGATGTTGACCAGAACGCCTGTGTCTTGTCAATGCCGGGTAAAGAGTAAGGAAGCCTCTTAAATACAGGTGTTATCCATTGGTCAATGGCAAGTACAAGGAGGCCAATTGCTAAAAGAGTTGCAATAAAGTACATAACATATCTCATTATGGTTGTAGCCATAGTCCCTGTAGGCAACCGGGAGGTTGCTTCAATCGCAGCACGACTCGCAGCCGCTGCTGCAGGACCTCCTACAGGCTTACCAATTTCCTTTCCAAGTGTTTTTGTATCTTTTAGAACTTGTGCAATCTTTTGGGCCCTTGATGCGTCCATCTCTAGCAGCGACTAAGAATGAATTATTCAATGTTTTCTGTCTTTCTTTTCTTCTTTCGTGTCAGGGTTCCTTTTTTAGGATCGTAGCCAATTTTCTTGTAGTAGGGAAGTGAATCCTTCGGATTACAGTCCTTCAGCTTCTCACGCAGATAGCAAACAAAGGATAAGCGACTGTATTTCTTATCAACACCCTGCGTTCCTGTTTCCTTATTATTTAAGTAAATATCAGGGAGCTTATTGTTGTATGCCTTATCTTCAGGTGTCTCACGCATTTCCGTATTGCAGTGCCACTCGTGAACATCCATCGCTAAGAAATCACCCGTGCGAATATTGAAGCCGATCTTATATCTTGGAAACAACGTAAATCCGCCGTGATACTTGCCGCGTTCAATCGCCGATAGATTACCGAATCCTTCCCTCAGATCTCCATCGTCCATATGAAGCGCAGTACGGAAATTGCGATTCATTGTGACCGACGAGAAGGCCGTGTCGCCAATGCGATATTCGGGCCTCTCATTTGCCTGTTTGAGCTGAACCTTGTGCCTATCGGGAACAAGTTTCTTGAATAAGTCATCAATCGCCTCGATGTATGGAATTCCTTCCTTGTATTCGTCAAAATACTTTTGCGTATACGAGGTCAGACGACAGGGCAAGCCCATAAAAGGAGTGCGCTCAAAATAACCCAGAACACTGCTGAATACGTTATTATTTACACGCATTTTACTGAGTTTACCATTTTGCTCGTACTGCGCAGACCACTTATTCACACTCTTCGGCTTTCTCTTGGTCCAGTACTTGCTCTTCAAATCAATCGGGCCGGCAGCAGCCCCACGATTTCTGGAGGCTGAGGCCGCATTGTAGAAATTGGACCACGCCTTCTCAATGAGTTCCTTCGGGATGACGTTTTTGCGAAAGCGAGCAACGAGAACTTTGCCTCCAGGAGCATCTTCATTCTCAGCCCAGACATCAATATCTTCGTCGTAAATTGTGTCAGCCTCCTTCTCTGAGAAATACGTACCCTCGCGTGCCTTCATTTGGTCATTCGTAAGCTTTGCTTTCAGAACAACTGTCTTCACACCGTTTACTTTTGGTTCGTGAGTTGGTTTAGTAGGTATCTGTAGTCCTTCCATTAGGGCCTCGGGGTCGATTCCCATTCTGCTTAGACTTTATCTTTTAATAGACCAAAGTACAAGACACCTCCAACAACAGCTGCAACCGCAAGACCTGCACAAGCACCCTTGTAGATTGCCTGCTGATCTGCCTCCATAAAGTCATTGGCTGTGATCACAGGAGATCTGCCTCTTGCACCAAGCCTGGAGTAGTACTGGATCACTTCAGTTTCAGTTAGCTTGCGTTTACCCAACATCTCATTGACCTCATTGTGCAGGTCGATAGTCCAACGAAATAGGTCCTTTCTCGAGTCGAGCGAAGGTCCAATGGGTATTTTCGCTAAATGCGACGTATAATGATTTCTGCAGATAGGACACGGAATCAGCATCTGCAGTGATTCAAAGTACTCCTTTGCAGCCTTCTTTTCTCCATAGTTCGGCTCCATAGGATATCCCAATGCAACAATGTGAATCGAATGCCAAAAGAACGGTCCCCATACTTCAGGCGGAATCTGCATTCTATCTGTCAAACAAGTCAGAAAAAGGATTTGCTATGTGGAGCGCGCCTATTCAATACTATCAGCCCACTTATAGCCATTTACGCTACTACCAAGTAAGAAGGCATTCTAAAATGTCATTACAACAAACATCAACAAATGAATTTTCACCTACACACAGTTCTACATGTTCAAATTGTGGAACATCCGGACACGGGTTTCGTCAATGTATAGAACCTGTCTCGTCGTACGGTGTTCTTGTTTTTCGTTTTATAGGAAGATCTCAAGAATGGTCGCCTACACGAGAATTTTGTGCACCTACCCGAAGCCCTACTGGTCTGCATAACGTGGAACCTCAAGTCCTTATGATACAGCGTAAAGATAGTCTTGGTTTTATGGATATTCTTCGCGGAAAATACAAAATTAATGACCCTGACTATATTCGTAAACAACTTCGCGGAACAACAAAAAAAGAACGTGAAAGCCTTCTCAACGACGATTTTGATACAATTTGGCAAAATCTGTGGGGATCTGATGCAGAGTCAAGCCAGCGATATGCACACGATAGGCAAATCTCAAAGCAAAAATTATCAGATATACGCAAGGGTGTCGAGACAAATAAGGGTGAATCCTATACACTAGCTGATCTTCTCCGGCAAGAGCCTGTTGTCTACGAAACACCTGAGTGGGGGTTTCCTAAAGGTCGTCGCGACCCCTATGAAACCGATATCCAATGTGCATATCGTGAACTCAAAGAAGAAACAAGCATTCTTGAAGATGAATTATGGAAAGTAATGAATATTGCTCCATTCGTGGAAACATTTTATGGATCCAACGACGTTCACTATCGTCATACATACTACATTGCTCAGTATATCGGAAGTCGTAATATTTCATTTGATGCTCTCAATAATGAAATGGTAAAAGAAATTGGATCTCTTGCTTGGAAATCAATGGATGATGCCCTTCTTTTATTGAGACCTGATAATCTTGAGAAACGAGGCATTCTAATTCAGCTTGCAACACTCTTTCGGAATTTCACTCCAATTTATCGCGAAGAGCTCATTGGTATGCCTATGCATCCAATTCAAGATCTAAGCGGTTCTATTGTACACAGTTCTGCGACAAGAACTTCTGAACAAAATCAAAATACAGGAAGAGAACAGCAGGACCTCTATGTCTTTAGAAGCCAGAACCAGAGAAGTGGATCAGTTTGTGGAAGAATGGAAAGATCAAGACGATTTTTCGGAGAGAGACAAACTCATCGCCGAATTCCAGACGTACGCGGCGGACAAGAAGGCGGCCACCATCAGGAGACTACAGGGACTTCAGCCTCAGGAGCCGCCGGCAGTGGTGGCGGGGGCAGTAGTAGTGCCTCAGGCAACAACGGATCGCGAGGACGAGGGAGGTTTATATCCGGATATCGCAGACACCCAGTTTCTTACGAAGTTGCTCCGCAAGAGGGAGATTCGGGAGAGCCTTCAGTCGAAACTAACGAATAGGGACCTTCAAGAAGATTCCTGCAAAACACAGGAATTTGAGTACACTCCTACGCAGCGATTTGTCTCGCAATTTCTGTCGCCGAATACACCCTACAATGGAATGCTTTTGTATCACGGAGTAGGCGTAGGTAAAACGTGCACTGCAGTCTTAACTGCAGAATCATTCTTAGAACTAAGCCCTAAAAATAAGGTTTTTATTCTAGCACCTCCAGCTATTCAGGATGGATTTTATCGGACTATCTTTGATATCAATCGAGTCAAACTAGGAACAGAAGCAGATGATCTGAATGAACACGAGGGATGTACTGGAAATCGCTATCTGGAACTAACTCAGACACAGTACGAGCGTGAAAAGAAAGATATTGAATTTCGTGTGAATAAATTGATCAAGAAACGCTACGCGATTATGGGGTACGTTGCCTTTCGCAATATGGTGCGTGATATTCTAGATCAGATTCCTAAAAATCTTGCACCTGAGCGTAAACTTGTTCAAGAAACCCGCCTACTGCAAAAAGCGCTAAGCGGCTGTCTGATTATTGTAGACGAAGCCCACAATTTGCGCACTGTGAGCGATGAGGCAGATGAAGACGATGATGCAGTAGATGATGCAGATGATGAGAAAAATGATGCATCCGCGGGTAAAAAGCTAACACCTTTTCTTAAGCGCGTATTGAATCTGTGCGAAGGCAATAAGCTTCTACTGATGACTGCAACCCCTATGTACAATAGCTATCTTGAAATTATTAATCTACTTGAGTTCTTGCAAATTGTTGATAAGGTAGAGGAGGATAAGAGAATTCGTAAAAGCGATATACAATTTACAGAAACGGGTGAGTTAACGCCTGCATCTGAACAAAAAATTATTGAAATCTCAAATTCACGCGTCTCGTATATGCGTGGTGAGAATCCAAAGGCATTTCCTGCTCGCCTAGATCCACCTGAGGCGATGAGAGTTCGAACCTGGCCTTCTCAAACACCAAATGGTATTCCATTAACAAATGCACTCGAAAAGCAAAATGCGATGCGTCTACCCCTTGTTAAATGTGAACTCAACGGTGAATCCTTAACGGTTTTGCAAACTGAGACTGACCGTCTTATAAAGGCAAAGGGACTAGGTATTCGTACAATTGATTCTCTTTTGCAAGCCGGCAACTGCATCTTTCCTGGAGCAACGATGGATTCACGCTATGGCAGCCAGGGATTTGGAAATTGGTTTGCGGTTCGTGGTATTCCTGGATCCTTCGAAAGCACACGTCTTTCGACACTACCGCAGTATACGCCTGCAAATGCCGATACAGAATATGGGTGGATGATTAATTCTGAGAGTCATCTCAAACAGTACAGTCCAAAGTTTTTTAATGTGCTCCAAACCATTCAAAAATCGGAAGGTATCTCGTTCGTCTACAGCCGCTTTGTCGAGAACGGCGCGATCATCTTTTGTCTTCTGCTCGAGGCAAACGGATATACTCCGTGGGGGCGATCTGCACCCTTGTTCAGCAAGGGCGCAGTCTCACCTGGAGGTCGTCAATGCTCAAAGTGCAGTCGTAAAGAAGTAGGCCATCCTTCTGATAACCATAAGTTTAGTCCAGCTTTCTATGCGTTGCTGACAGCGAGTGATGTAAAAACTGGCGACAAGCAGTCTCTTCCCTTATCACCCAACAATACTCGGGTTATCCAGGTGGCTCGTGATCCTAGCAATGTAGATGGCGGTAAGATTAAGGTGATTGTTGGCTCACAGGTTGCAGGTGAAGGTCTCGACTTGAAAGCCATTCGGGATGTGCATATCTTGGAAGGCTGGTTTCACTTATCCAAGGAGGAGCAGATTGTAGGTCGCGGTATTCGCTATTGCAGTCATCAAATGCTAAAAGATAAGCGAAAGCATAACTGCACAATTCACTTGTATGTCAATACATTTCCTGCAGCCTTGAACAAGGAAACAATTGATCTGTACTCGTATCGCAAAGCGATGAATAAAGCTGTTCTGGTTGGAAATGTGAGCCGAGCACTCAAGCGTGGTGCTGTAGATTGCAATTTGAATCACGATATCGTTCTCATTTCTGGACTTTCGAAAGTCAAAATGACAACGAGTTTGAACCCTGACAAAGAAATCGAAGTGGATTTGAACGATCGAGACTACACGCCAATCTGCGACTGGTCTACCTGCTCATTCGAGTGCAAGCCATCTGTCCCTGTTGCAACTTTACCTGAAGATACATCTACCTATGATCTATTTGCAGCCCGTTTTATGGAGCATAATTTGATTGCAACACTCAAGCGAATCTTCAAAGAACAGACATTTTACAAATGGGAAGACTTGGCAACACTCTTTTCTGACATTCCTAGACAGACCCTCATCAGCTTATTAATGAGGTCAGTCGATAATCCTTCAATCGTGCTTGAAAATGGAGAATGGCAAGGACATCTTGTACTGCGGAATCATCTTTTTCTGTTTCAACCGACTAGCATTAAGGATCAGTCAATTCCGATTGCCTTGCGATATGGACAGTATCCTGTAAAGCGTGATTCGTATGATCCAATTATTTCAGCACCTGTTGCTGCTCCTCCTGTTGCTGCTAAACCTATAGCTGTAGTACCTCGTCTTCCTTCAGCAGCTGCAGCTGCTACGGTTGCAGGGCCAGCAGCACCTGGACCTGCTGTACCAGATGAAGTACCGCCGCAAGAAGTTCCCGAATTTGTTGCACAAGGCCTCGCTGTAGATCAGCCCGCCCCTGAAAAGGCTGTAATAACACAATTCTGGGCTCTATCCAATCAGTGGATTGATTCGTGGACCGCACCATTTCCTGAAACCATACCGGCCGACTATGACGCAAGCATACTCAAAATTGCAGGGAATGATGCAGATCGCCGTGATAATATCAAAACTCGTCTGACCAAGCTTCAGTGGTGGGCAAAGTCCATTCACTCAGCGGGTCAAGATGCATCTGCAATTGCAGATCTGAAAAAGGCTGCACGGCAATATATTTGGGATCTCTTTCTCAAGCCAACTGAGCAATATCAATTGTTTTCTGAAGACGCACCGTATCTTGAAGAGGCCATTGATCCTGAACAAACCATTCGTGCCGGCGCAGGCCCTTCAGCCATAACAGCCTTCAGATATCTGGATCCTATCAGCCACGAGCCAGTCTATCTGTGCAATGAGGCAGTCTGTCCTCCATCCATTCTCAATGTATTCAAGTCATCCAAAACAGATCCGGTAGTTAATGCAGTCGCTGATCAAACCACTACAGGTGAGATCTATGGAACACTAGTTCCTTGGGAGCGTTCTTACATCTTCAAGACGAATGCACCAAAACCGAAAGGAAAGGAACCTGGTGGCGGCGCAGCGTGTGCCATCGTAAGTACAGTGAGCGGACACAAGAAGAAGTTAGTAGAAATTGGTGATATTCTAGCTCGCTTTAGTGAAGGTAAGCGGTTCGATCTAACCGAAGAACAATTCAAGAGTGGCCGCAAGTTGCAAGGCGCACCGAATTTTTGTGCATTGATGGAGATTGTGTTGCGTTGGATGGATATACGGCGATTAAGATATGGTGGTCTTCGATTCTTTTATCGCCCTCTTTCAGCCTATTACTCAAAACACAAAAGTAAAAAGTAGGGGTCAAAAATTGATATCTAAGGCATATCCACTAGAGTAGTAAGAAGGATGGCAGGAATGGAATCTGAAGCATTCTTTCAAGAAAAAGTCTATCTGACACCTCTCGATCTCCGTTCAGAGATAACCTCGATCGATGTTATCCTGCTGGCTAAGTTGAAGGCGCGTCTAGAGCAAAAGTGTTCCACTCACGGCTACGTGCTACCAGGAACTCTGGAGATCCTAACACGCAGTGCGGGCAGTGTAGACTCTGGACGCTTTTCCGGTGATTGGGCCTTTCTCGTCAAGGCCAAGGGGCGTGTACTTCATCCGCCTGAAGGAACTGAAGTGGAGGTTGAGGTACTCAAGTCAAACAAGATGGGTATTTATGCTGTATATGAGAATGCAATTCGTTTGATGGTTCCTCGTGATCTCCATTTGGGTGATGATGACTTTGATCAGCTTAAGGTGGGTGATCGCATTCGGGTTGAGATTCAGAAGTCTCGCTTTCAGCTCAAGGACCCGTTCATCGTCAGTGTGGGTATCTTCCGGGGCTTATCTGGATCAACGGGTGGTCCACGCCTTGAAGTTTCACCACCGGCCGAAACACTGGCGACAAAGGATACTGAAGAGACACCTCAGGCTGAGGATGATGAAGAAGAAGAGGAAGAAGAGGAAGCTGCGGAAGAGGAGGAAGATGGTCAATAAATCAACAAGTAGAGATGTCTTCTTTAACGAAAGAGGAGTATGAAATACGTAAGCTTTTTTGCAAGGAGATGGAGACATTATCTAGATCCGAACTTGAAGAAATATATAGAATTCTGCGCCGTGAAAATGGTGAATTCAGTGAGAATTCAAATGGAATCTTTTTTGATGTTGGCTCTCTTCCGGCATCTGTGTTTGAAGCACTTGCAAAGTTTGTAGAGTTTTGTAAGTCTAATGCTAAGGATCTTGAGCAAAGAAGTAAGATTATTACTGAGATGGGAATCAAATCTGAGCAGTAAATTTAACTGTACCCAGTCTAACTGTACCCAGTCTAAACCCCTATCGCGTATTTTATGTAATATGGCAAGCGTAGTACCTCAAAGTCTGATCCAGTTGTGTACTTCACACCCGGATCGCACATTTTCAGTTGACAAGTCTCATAAATCTGGTATTCAGAATCAAGCTCTTGATACTCAAGATAAGGCACCTCGATGGGGTCTTACCACCTACACCCTTGAGCCTCGTCATCCTCTCAGCATTTGGCTGACCTTCAAGGATCCGCTCTATCGCGTCTCTCCTCCTCCTCTTCGCCAGCGCCTGCTGCTTGATGCAACCACCGAGTGGCAGCAGCGGTGTGAAACTCTCGATTTTCCTCGCAACTACGGACGAAAGAAGGCACTTGAAGGCTTCGGTTCAATTAAGCCTGAAAGAGATCAGGCTAGAGCAGCACTGATTGCAATGGAGCGCTATGTTTCAGCCGATCAGGCACTTCTCTGGATTCTGTGGAATGACACTAACAAGAAGCTAAGCTTTCTAGATGATAAGGCATTTCCTCGAGAGACTGGCTACACTACAATTTGGATTATGCGTGAGCCGATGATGGATCAGGTATGGGATGCGAGTACCTGGTCTCCTAGCCATCTTGTTCAGTGGATCCAAGATCAGGAGCGTGCAGGCTTTGATGTTGAATGGCCTCAGCCTCATCCGTCTACGTCTGTAAAGACATTATCTGCAGAGTACACTGCGATGGGGCTCAATCCTGCAGGCTTGTCAAAGGATGACCTTCGCAAGAAGGTCGGGCGTGCTAAGGCTATCAAGGTGCTTGGACAGGTGTAGTTACGCCTAACGAGTAGGTACGCCTAACGAGTAGGTACGCCTAACGAGTAGGTACGCCTAACGAGTAGGTACGCCTAACGAGTAGGTACGCCTAACGAGTAGGTACGCCTAAAGTTGAATACCTACCCCAAAACAGAAGGGGTACTATGGATATCCGTAAACCCGAATATGAGAACCTCAAACGTCTTGTACAAGAATGGATCGACCATCCCGAACAGGAGCTAGAAGCTACATTCGGTGTTGGCGGTGCCGTAAGTGCAACAACGTTTGCAGCTATCGCTAAGCGCCTGAAAAATCGCGGCTATACGTCGATTACTCAGGAGGATCGTCTTAATATCATAACCCAGGCCAACGTACGTATTAGTATGAATGGTATTGGCGTTATTCAGCAGTACTGCCGCGACGACCGCCTCAACGGAAAGAAGTTTACTGCGATGATCAAGCAGCGTACTGCAACAAATGCGAACCTTGATCTTCAGGAGTACAATGTACGTGTTAAGATGCGCGGAGAAGTCGAGATCAACGAGAACAGCAGTGAAATGGTTGCCCTACTGGATCAGTGGGCCACAACCGATAAGGCGTTCCGAATTCTCCGGCGTTGGACCTTTCGCGGCGAAGGCCTGCGGTTTGATCTTTCAATGGTCCGATCAAGCCGCAAGGATGCTCGCGGAAATTATCGTTGGGTCAAGAAGTTTCTTCAGCAAGACATTTCGAAGGACCTTCCGATCTACGAAGTGGAAGTGGAGATGGAGCGAATGGAGGGAGACACTGCGACTGCAGCCGTAAGTCGTCTGATTAAAGGTATCGGCGAGGTCCTCAGGGGCATTCAGAAGAATAGTCTCCTGATCAGCAATACAACGAAGCGTCAAGTCATCCAGTCCTACCAAGGACTTACGAAGACGGATAAGTTTCGGGGTGCTGCGACAATGACTCTCGAACTCCAGAATATGCTATCGCTCGTGGAGCCCGGAACACCCAATGTTCGTGAGGGCTACAACGTAACCGATAAGGCTGATGGTCTCCGTACAATGGGGTTCGTCGATGCGAAGGGTCATCTTTACTTGATTGATGGTGCACTCAACGTCTATGAAACCGGTCTAGTCAATACGGCCTGTGCAACGTCTCTTGTTGATGGTGAGTGGATTACGAAGAACAGCGCCGATGAATCTGTTCATATGTTCTGTATGTTTGATATCTACATCGCTGCCGGTGCAAGAGATGTGCATAAGCTTCCCTTCTTTGATGGCAAGCCGGGAGCTGCCTATCGCTACAATGAAATGAAGCTCTGGGAAAAAGCCTGGAATACCCCTGCTGACGTAAAGGAAGTCATCAAGGGACTCACTGCAAAGACTCGTCTAGCTGTAAGTCTTAAGAAGTTTCGATTCGGCAAATCTGGTGATACAAGTATCTTTACTGCGGCATCTGAGATGCTTGATGCACCGCACGTCTACACGACAGATGGCCTCATCTTCACAAAGAATGATATGCCTCTGCCTGATATTCCGATGGCGCCTTTCCGCCAACAGTTCAAGTGGAAGCCTGCTCACGACAACACGATTGACTTTATGGTTGTCACCGAGAAGGTACCAGGAACAACTGCGGATGCAGTCTATGACGGTATTCATCCGTCCTCTGGCAAGGCCATTCGATACAAGTCGCTGCGTCTGCACGTGGGTTCACGTAATGATCCATCTACTGTGAATCCGCGCGAAACTGTGCTAATGAACTTGCCGCTTCCGAGTGCTGGAAAGGGCAAAGGCGGCCCTTCCGTGTACAGACCAGTTCTCTTTCACCCTCGTGAATTCTCTGATTCGATGGCAAATACCTGCTACATTGAAGTTGTACGAGAGCTAGAGTCCGGTGAGGAGTATGCATACTGCGAAGTGTCAGGTGAGCCAATCACCGACAAGAGCATTGTAGAAATCTTCTACGATCCGAGTCGCCCTCCTGGCTGGCGCTGGGTTCCGAAGCTGGTCCGCACAGATAAGACTGAGCGTCTTCTCCGCGGTGAACTCGGCCGCACGCTGAACAGCGATGAGACAGCTCAGTCTATCTGGAACAGCATTCACGAGCCCATAACACTATCAATGATTCGTACAGGTGCTGAGGAGCCAACAAAGGCTGAACTTGATGACATTAGTACATTGGAGTCAGAGCGTGCTGCGATTTCCCAGCGTTATATGGACCGCAAGGCGCCTGCAAAGGACTTGAACAAGGTGCGCGGTCTGCGCGACTTCCACAACAAGTACATCAAGGAAGTTGTTCTTTATGGAACCGTTATGCAGCGGGCTAATCTTGCTCTACTCGATATTGGCGTCGGTAAGGCTGTCGATATTCAGAAGTGGCGTCGCGTCAATGCGGGTGCTGTTTTGGGTATTGATATCGCCGGCGACAGTATCAATAATCCGAATGACGGCGCCTACAAGCGTCTGATGGATACGATGGATAAGAACGGCCGAGAGTCAGTTCTGCCAATGGCATTCGCAATCGGAGATGGCAGCAAGAATTTCGTGTCAGGCGAGGCCGGTGCGACACCTGAAGACTCCACAATTCTCCGATCAGTCTTTGGTCAAATCAAGGCAGAGGGCGCAGTTCCACCCTATATTGATACGCAGCTCGCAAGTCGTTTCAAGGCGGGTGCTGATGTTATCAGCTGTATGTTTGCAGTTCACTACTTCTTCGCATCGAAGGAGATGTTCGATGGATTTCTGCAGAACATTGCACAAACATTAAAGGTCGGCGGCTACTTTATCGGCTGCTGCTTTGACGGCGAGAAGACCTTTGAGTTTCTACGAGGACGCGAGGCTCGTCAGGGAATTGATGCAGATACGGTTCTCTGGACAATTACACGTAAGTATGATTCGGATGAAATTCCTCCTGGTGATGAGGCATTTGGAATGGCAATTGATGTAAACTTCATTAGCATTGGCGCTGAGCACCGCGAGTACTTGGTTCCTCTGCAGCTTCTGAAAGAAAAGATGCGCACCATCGGCTGCGAACTGTGCCCTGATGCTGATCTGAAGTCAATGGGTCTAGAGGCCTGTACAAATATGTTTGGATCCTCGTGGGATATGGCGGCGAAGAAGGGTCGACGCTTTCCGATGTCAGAGGCTGTTAAGCAGTTCTCATTTCTGAGCCGCTGGTTTATCTTCAAGCGTGTAGGCGAGTCTGCACCTTCAGATGGTGTTGCGGGAGAGCGTGCTGTAATCGCAGAGCCTACCGATGGTCTGCCTGAGGAAGAGGGTGTTGATTTGTCTGAAGCTGCAGTCGCTTCTGGAACAGCTGTTGCTCCTGCTGTTGTTGCGGCTGCACCTCCTGCAGCTCCTGCAGGCAATCGTAAGTATGCAGCTGCGGAAGTCCTCCAGTTTTACCAGGAGGCAACACTTCAGGATCGTCTCAAGATTGGAAATCAGTACGCAATGCGACACATTGCCCCTGGAACTCTCTTTCCTATCTCAGATCCTGCAGATCCTACTCAGGTGTATCCGTCAATCGAGCACTTTATGGCCGGTATGCGCTACAAGTATGCAACCGATAAGCCGACACTCGCAACGGCTATCTTTGGTCAGGAGAGCCCGATTATTCACCAGAAGTTTGAGAACCTGAGAAGGGCCGAAATGGGTCCTACACAGAAGCCACTTCATCCCAATCGCGATGCACAACTTCTAAGTGAAGAAGTTAAGGCAGTTCACGCTGAAATGAAGCCGGCTGCGATGAAGAAGCACAATGCCAAGTTTGATGAAGTCAAGTGGAATGGTGTTAAGGAAGGACTCCTCGAAGAGGCTGTCAAGCAGCGGTATGCGAAAGATCAGGACTTTAGAACAATTCTCGAGGCTGCAAAGCAGCAGGGAAAGACACTGCTGTTTTACACTGGATCTGCCTCGAGTGAATATGGTGGTAAGCGTACTGCTGAAAGTGTTATTGAAGGCGAGAATAAGCTCGGTAAGATGATGATGAAGGTAGCCGGGTTTGCGTAGTCTAATAATTTAATTACGATTACGACGGGTCTTACGAGTAGACCTTGTCTTACGCTTTGTATTTTTCAAGTAAGTAAAATTTCTATTGCTCAAGACTTTTCTGGTATTAAAAGCCTTGATTGTATTTAAATTAATCTTAAAATCCTTAACCAAGTGCTTCATTGCACGGATTACAACGCCGTGGAGACGCAGTAGATCCTCCTTATGCATAGAATACTTAGGATCATTCACAAGTTCATAGATTGCATCTTTCAAGTAAGCCATACCATTCACTGTGCTCAATGCATAGCTGTACTGAAGATCAGGATCTTCAACGGACACAATACGACCCACGTGCTCAAGTTCTGAATTTGCCCACTCAAACACTCCCTTTACTGTCGGGTGATACTGTTTCGGGGAAGCCATTTCTACTGTATAGACATAAATTTGAATTGCCTGCCCTAGGTTTATTACACAAACCAAATGCCACAGCCTTGGCAAACTCTCGCCTTTCTGAACAAACATCCGCGTGATAAGCATGTGCGATTCGTTGAAAAGACTCACACGTACTACATTCGAGGCAAGAGTGAAGGCTATGTCTCAACGACCGGATTCGTTCACGCATTCTTTCCTCATTTCGATGCAGATGCCGTCATCAAACAAATGATGGCATCTCCTAACTGGCCAAAGAGTAAGTATTTTGGTAAGACTGCTGAAGAAATTGCAAACGAGTGGTCAACCAGTGGTGCAGAGTCATCAGGCAAGGGAACAAATATGCATTTGGCAATTGAGCAATGGCTAAATGGCGCAACCGAACTTATTGATCCTACTGTAATTGATACAGCAGAGTGGCAGTATTTCCAGAACTTCTGGCGCGACTATTATGAAAAGCTCGAACCGTATCGTATGGAGTGGGAAGTCTTTGATGAGGATCATAAGCTTTCAGGCAGTATTGATGCAGTCTTCAAGAATAAGGAAGATGGAACCTATGTTATCTATGATTGGAAGCGCAGTAAGGAGATTAAGATGAAGGCCTACAAGGGAGAGGCTGGATATGCACCTCTAGACCATCTTGAGAATGTCAACTACTGGCATTACACAATGCAGCTCAATGTCTACAAGTGGTTTCTTGAGACACATTATGGCCTCAAGATATCTGGACTCTATTTGATTATTCTACATCCGAATAATAAGAACTATGTGCGGTATCAGCTTAATATTCTGGATGACGAAGTTCAGTCAATGCTAGAGTGCCGTCTGGAGGCAATCAAGGAAGGTAAAGGAAATCCTATTGTTCTTCCAGGTGAACCGTGTCTTCTAGATGATTGATGTAGACTAGGGAGCCTGTTGCCCTTAGACCCTGGCTCCTAGGGAGCTTGCGGCCCTTAGACCGTAGCTCCTATGGAGCTTGCGGATGTTGCTCTTCAGAATATATCATTACATAATATTTTTCCAAATCAATGGTTTCAATATAAAATACAGTCCGTCTATGTACTCCATAAATAGGTTTGATTCCAGTAATTATTTTATCTGTATCAAGAAATAACTGTGGAACATTTAACATCTTAGGTGATAATCTTGAATTTAGATATTGTTCATACTTAATTGCATCCATTTTTGTCATTGTATACTCATTTGCATATATTTTTGCACCTTCTGTTATGGCCTTACGCCGAAGTAAACCTATGTTAGATTCCCCCTTAAGAGTTAGCCAGATAATATCAAATTCAGAGTCTGTAAATGAATCAAGCAACTCTTTACATTTCTCATATGTCTTTGGTCCACACTTGCAAGTATCGTGTAGAAATAGAAACCACGAATCATAGGGAATCAGTTTATTCTCTAGCAACAAGTTGACTCCAATCCAAGATCCATATTCATAGATATTTCTATCAAGATAGACTTCGATGTGGCCATCAGGAAACACAGTAAAGGATTCTTCCTTTTCTTTCTGATAGATTAAAATTACTTTAGTTTTCCACTGTTCAGGAAGAGACTGTAGTAGAAGATCTAGAGCTACTTTATAAGATCGTAGTGTAGGAATTACAACATACAAAGAATCCATTAGTTATTTGACTTTTTTTACTTTAGATCTCTTTTACTTTAGTCCTAGTTTCCTTAGAGCCTCTGGAACTGCATTGAGTGGAATCTTGACTGTATAGGTTCCTCTAACTGAGATCCATCCAGGAACACCATCCACTGGCATTAGGATAATTGCCTCGGTAGAATCTTTAGCTCTTGCAAGCATACGTCCCGCTGCTTCCTCGCTTGGAATATAGAGAACCTGCACCTTCGCAGTTAATGCAATCTCCTTAATCTGTTTTGCACCAAGTTCCATTTCTTGAATTTCATTACGACCCATTGCCTGTGTCAAGAATAAATAAGGTTGATCGGGTGTTGTTGTAGGATTCCAGACTAAATTCTGCGCCTTAGGATCAGTTCCAGTCGGATCTAAAATACGTTTTAGCAAAGGAGGTAATACTCGTGTATCTTGTCTTACCATCTGTGGAACAGGCTCGAACTGCTCATCAAAGAACTTTGGCATCTCCTTCTCAGGTGTCATCCACTCGGTTCTCAAGTATTCCCACCACATATTCCAGTCAGGTGTACCTTCAGGGATGATGAGCTGGTCGCCAATCTGCTGCTTTTCTCTGCGAATGGTCAAACGAGGAATTTCCTTTTGAAAAATCTCATTGCGTTTTGTTGCATAGCGAATGAGTTCATCCACGAGTCTCAAATACAAAAGTCGTGGAACTGAATACGCCAGCCTCGGTTCCTGACTCTCAGGCGTGCGAATCTTGCACGGCTTATCAGGATCCTGTGTCCACTGGCACCGCCCATTGTTTTCACATTCTGTATGATCTAGATCTGTGCAGTCAACCCGTAAGAATCCGACTTCGCCCTTGACATCTGCATCTTTTACAGGCTTCAGCCACTTCATTACCTCACCCTCCAGTAAGATATCTAAGCGCTTACGCTTTTCAAAGAGTGGCAAAGTATTTGACTTTAGAACAGGTTCCATCTGAGCTCGCTTATCCTTACCTGCACCCATTGCCAGCCAATTACTGAACGTCAGACGCAAATGCTGATAAATATCATTAAGCTCATCCTGCGCATCCTTCAGCTGTAGCTTTTGAAACGTCTTATCCTTCTTTTCATCTACCGCAGATGCCATTCTAAATGCACGCTCTCGCGACTTACTGTCATATGCGATTGTACGATTAATGTCCCATTCAAGATCATCAATATCAACCACGCGATATCCTGCAACGGTTGCAGAATCACGCGGTTCTTTTGCAGGGATGATAAAGCCATTCGCAAGACGAATGCCTACGATCTTACCCGTATCTCTTGCTCTCGCAAGATATTTAGGCTCATATCCAGCATACTGCGAAAAAATTGGAAGAATATTCTCCTTATAGAATTTGATGATATCATCTGCCGCGGCAGGATCAAAATCATCCCAGTCCAAGTATAGACGCCGTTCAAAGTGAATCGATCCGTCATCTGCGATAGGGAGCACAGCAAGTTCAGATTTACCAGCGCGAGCCCTATACGTCAATCCAACCAAGTGGTTGTAAGAATCTCGCACAATTCCATTCGGATTTACACGCACTGCTGTTATGAGCTCATTTGCTCCAATCAAGCCATTTGGATCCATACCAAATTGGCTTGTAAAGGGGCCTCTATTGATGGACCCACATTCGCGAAAGAATTCTGAAACTCGCTTCTGAACAATCGGCGGCCACTTTTTCTCTTCAGATCGCTGAAACAACAATGTAGGCTTATGACGTTGATTTTCAACGACAACATCAGTAGAAGGTTCAATATAGAAGAGTGGTTCCCAGCCCAGATTTCTGTAAGATTTCCTATCGGGTGCTGAGCGGTCCCTTATGATTTCTGTGTAGTGAATGATAAAAGAGATATCTGCATTCTGTTGCCCTTCACTCAATGGATAAGGCGGGCATCGTACACGGTCAAACTTGACTTCACGACTAAATTCAGTCTTGTCGCCTTTCTTGACTAGAGAATCTTCAACTGTCACTTCGAGAATAATAAATAGGATTCCACGCGTCATCAATACTCCAGGTTCACTCAGTGCTTGATAGAAGACACGCATATCCTTGCGTTGTTCAGGATCAACCAAGTATTCCTGAAAACATTCGAACGAATTCATCAGACGTTCGATCGCAGGAATATTACTTGCCTTCAACTCGTCAATTCCTACACGTGTTGCAATCCACGTCCGCATATTATTCTGTGTCTTCTTTTCACACTTGTTGTAGAACTCGTTAACTAGATTTCCACCGTTGAGCTGTAAGAAATTCTTAGGAGTCATACGCGCTTCAATGAAGCGTGTTGCCTCTTGTGCATTGTTCTGATAGCCTAGGTATGGTGCTAACGCTGAAAACAGCGACAAATTTCTCTGATTTGAGTGATTCTCGGTTGCAACACGAAGAAATCCCTTTGCAGTCGCCTTGAGCTTACGTACAATCTCAAGACGATCTTGAAAACTCGGTGAATTGGAATCCTGCTCAAAGTAGGCATCTAACACCTGAGGTAAAAGACCAACCTGAGGGCCGCTTTTCGGGTCATCTGCTGCAGAGGTGGGAACAATAATATCTAACGGAATCTTATTGGCGTCAACAATTGACTTTGTACTTGCTCCGTAAAGAACACGATAGTAATTCGGAACATATCCCTTGATCGGTGCAGCCTTTGATTGTTCTTGCGGTTCTGGCTCAGGGGCCATCGCTTGTAAAAGAAGATCAGCTTGAGCTGGGCCTTCTTGTTGTTGAACTACAACAGGTTTTGGTGCAACTGCAACAGGCTTTGCTGCAAGTGCACTCGCTTTCAGTCCAAGCCGTGTGAACTCAGGATCATTCGGATCAAAGCGATCTTCAGGATCAATGAAACAGCAAGGAAGTGCAAGTCCATCGGGAGTTTTACGCTTGAGAAATCCAATGTAAATCTGACGCTCAGAATCTGAACTCGGCTGCTGTTTGCGCTGTAGCACTGTCTTATTTGCATCACGCGCCTTCAATTTCATATCCTCTTCTTCAATCAGTGTTCCCCTGCAGAAAGGGCACGTATTTGCAGGTTTAGGACTGCCCTTACGATCTACAGTTTTTTTAAAATCCTTGTAGCGTACAAGCAGACGATCACGGATACAGAATAGACGCGGGCAGAAATAGTAGTGCAGCTTTCTAGCACTGGATCCATACCGAACAATTGTTATCACTTCAGGTCTCTCGGCACTCGGATAAGTAAGCCCATCCAGCGTACTTGTTTCGTCATTTTGCTTTTTTGGCTGTTTCTTCAGAAATTTCTTTGAATCCTTGTCATTCGGATAGACAATGAATTCCATATCGTCATCATTTTCATAGATACGCCGCATTTCATTGAACTCTTCAGTATCTAGAACGATCGGCTGGCGTGATACGTTTGCTGCACAGTGAGTAACATAACCCTTTTCTTTCTGCTCCTTTGCATAATTAAAGATGGCAGGGTCTGCGATTTTTAGACGATCAATGTAATATTTAGCGAGGCCGATTGCCTTTACATCTGCAGGTTTACCGAAGGCTGCCTTTTCTTCTGCGTCTCTTTCTATCACTTGTGCTGCAGGTGCTGCTGGTGCTGCTGGTGCTGCTTGAGGAGCTGCTGCTTGTTGAGCCCCACGTAAAAAGTCAGGAACATTTTCAGTATTCGGAAATGCAACCTCCTCCTCTTCTTCTGTGTTGGCTACGCCTATCGCACCACGCAAGAACTCAGGAACATCATCTTCATCAGGAAAGGCAACCTCTTCCTCCTCCTCTTCAGCCGGCAACGCAACAGGAGGCTGAATTGCTTGAATTGATCTCTCTGCGGCTGCAGCTGCAACTACCGCCTGCGGGCTCATCTCGCATCGCTGCTTTGAGAAACGATCCGCCGGCCCCGTTATGAAAAGGCCCAGTAGTTGCTTGAGAAGACCAAAATGTTCAAAACTCTGTATACGAGACACGTGAAATGTGTAAATCGGATGCTGTGCAAAAATAGCAATATCGATTCCAGGATTCTTGTTCAAAATAAAATCCTTTGTTTCAGGAACTGCCAATGAATACTCATTGCGCTGTGCAATCCACGCAACAATTATCTTTCTTGCATCTTCAAGTGGAATCTGAAACTCTGCAGCTACTAAACGACCCCACTTCTCAATCTCGCTCGATCCAGAAACTGCTTCACGCGCCTGCAGCTGTGTTAAAAATGTAAAGACACGATCTTCTGTAAAATAATTGCTGACACCCTTGAACCGAAGTGCAATGAGCGGTTGCTCATCGAGAAGTGGCGGAATTTCCTGAAATACTGAAGAAAAGCAAGGTAAACGCTGGACCAGCATTTCTCGCGTCACTCGCGTATCTTCACGCATTAGTCGCAAGCGAAAGACAACATCCGCCTGTCCAAGAGCCGGTTGAAGTAGTAAATACGGTAATGTATCCATAGCCTTCTCAATCATCTCAGGTGCTTCCTGTAGGTCCGTATCAGGATCCAATAGACGCTTCTGCTTCGGCGGTAGCAGTATAAGATCAGCTGTGCCGTCGTGAAAAATACGATGTGTTGCGAAAATCGGTATTTCTTCGCCCACCATTGATTCCTGAATCAGCAATTTGATCGAGGCAAATTCAAATCCAGGATTCGGATTCTTATCCTGCCTCCAGGTCTTGAGAACACTCGCATTCGGCAAATCTGGAATTGGCTGCTCACCTAGAATACGAAGTTTCGATAACGGCGTTCCAGATGAAGGGAAAAATCGCAGATACGGTCTCTCGTGAATGGCACGAGTTCCAAAGAAGAGCGGTGCAACACCGTCCCATCCTTCAGGCGCCTTGGACCACCACAAACGCATAAGCTTAATGCCATTTAGAACAGGAAGTTTCAGTTCGCCTCCCAGTGTTTCATAGAGCTCATCCAAATAGGCGAGTTTATCCAGATTCTTCTTGCATTCTTTTGCCTGATTCACCAAGTCAGCGTTCGAAAGGCCTTCCGCGCTCGGTAAAACGCCCGAAATGACAAATGGAAAATAGGGCTTGATGCGACCCAGAACATCGCGAGGGCCAAGAGGTCTCGGTGCAATAATCTTGTCAATCAGATCCACATAGAGAAAGATATAGAGTTCAGGAATCTGCTTACCTTCTTCGAGGCGAAAGACATCACTCAAACTCATCCGAATACGATTGTCCATTGTTAACGCCTTTTCACCTCCAGCTGAGTCTACAAATCTTGGATCCGGTTTTCCAGTCATCAAACTCAGAGGATTTACAAGTGAAAGTACATCCTTACGTTCAGATCCTCCAGCGGTAAGCCACACTAGATCAACCGGCTTGTACTGAGTCGGTATACCCGCTGAATCTAGCTCTTCTCCTTTCGCCAAAAAGACGAGTGGGGGCGAAAACTGAGGATTCTTCTCTTTCAGATTCCAAAGTGCCAGCTTCACTTCGTGAAGGGAAAACCACGAAGGTAGCGGTCCAAGTGTGATTTTTTCAGTTGTGGTAGCTCCAGTAGCAGAAATTCTTATAAGATGAAGGGTTACCGTCTGGGTTAGCAGCGGTTTGATTTCTTCATTTGATAAGAAAGATGAAAACTGCGTCCTTAGAGACATCTTAATTCCCACTGAGGAATTACATTGTTCCGATTTTCAGTAGGCCTCCATTTTCGCCCTGTATCTTATCCTTCTTAGGATCATACTGAGGTTGATCGGTTATGCGTTCACCACAGTATGACACCGGATGTGCTTTGAAGTCCTGGTACTTGTAAATATTGATAGCTTCTGCCTCACGAAGAAGCCAACCAAAGTTATTCCAGAACTCAGGGCCGTGGCTTTTTGCCGTTGCCGGTGTGATGACGTGTGCCATTTCGTGTAGTGCAACAAACACCATAACGTTTTCATTAACAAGTTGTTCGTTGTCATCATCTTTCTGACGTAGACAGAGGTGGATGCTATCTCCTTTATTTACACTGTAGCTGACGTGTTCTGCATCAGGCGTGGCTTCGTAAAAACGCTTAGGATCAGCCTCAAACTTTTCATTTAACTGGATGACTTGCACTTTACCAGGATATCTCTGCCGGAGTGTATCAATAAGGCTTTGAAGCTTCCCCCGAACTGATGCCAGCAAATCAGCGGCTTTCTGCTTGTCAGGTAAGTCGCGGACATTATAATTCAAACCATCCACCTTGCTTTTTACTTGTACAATTGGATACGACGATGTTGCATTGTGAAAGGTAGTCCAAATTCCTGATAGGACACTATCCATCTAAAACCGTACGAGATCTTACAAGACTTCATATGGTTTTGTAATTGTGATAATTTATGAGATTTCCAAAGAGCGGCGGTTCGTGTCGGGCTCGATCGTGCTCTGGTTGAACACGGACACTGCAACCTGCGGATTCGGGGGCTCTGAGCGGAGCTGGTAGTTGGCATTGCGCATTGACTGACCGACGGTGTTGATACCGATCAAAGCACCCGCAGACAAGAAGTTCTTACCCTTGAGTGAGCCAGTGCCCATAGGGTTCTGCTGGGCCCATACACTGTTTGTATCCTTAGGGAGGAGTTCACCCGGTGTTAGCTGATCACGCGGGTAGCAGCCCTCAGGTGTCTCAGCATTACCGAACTCAGAAGGGCCCTCATAGCCCGTTAGGCTGGTGAAGCCCTCATTTCCAGAAGAAGCAACATGAGGATTTTGCATGACTCCTGCCCGATCTACTGCACCCGATCCACCGGGGAAGTTGGCAGGCTGGCTGCCGAGAGAGGCCGATGAGAGTGTGGAAGCTTGGAACCCGTATTTGCGGGGCATTAGACCACCAAGCGTAGGGTCAATTAGATAAACGGCCAGAACGATCAGGCCAACAGCAAACAAGCCTAATAGGATATCACGAGAGTTGATACCTGCCATTGGAGATTCTGTCAGTGATGGATAAAAAAGATAATTTAGTGAATTCATTCACTCTCATCGCCATCCTCATCCTCATCTTCATCCTCCGAATCCGGGGGCATCCGACCCGTAGCCTCAAAATACTGCATTCTGATTTGCTCGGCTTCAACACGTGCCTTGGCGGCCCGGAGGCGTGTAAGTAAATACTCCTCGTGACTCGCTGCCCGATCAGCCCGTAGCGCAACAGGCGGAAGATTACTCTCGGCAATTGATTCTTCTCCATCTGACTCAGAATCTTCAAAGTAGATTCCCTGCTGGGCCTGCGACTGCTGTAGGGGTTGAACAGGTGTCCAGACCAGCGTAAGTACCTTAGGATTCATAAAGACTGATGAAACATAGGCCTGTGATTCTTCAGTCACCTGAGGCATATTTGAAAACAGGTGCTTGACACGCTTCATAAGCTGCTCGTGCGAAGGCAACTTAGCAAACCAATGATTATCACCACCTTCCTTGAGCAAGATATGCAAAAGCGCGCTAACAACTTCAAGAACCTGCTCCTCATTCTCAAAAGTCAAAGATGCAGATGAATCCCTCTTCAAATTAGCACGAGAGAGTACAGATTCACTGTAAGCCTTTGATACCGTAAGCTTGTATTGTGATTCACTTGATATCCACTCAGGTGCCGTAAAGACAGTAGACATTCTGCGGTCTTTATCGTTTCTCGAGTTTAGACCGCCTCCGTAGATGGTATCTATGGCCAAAAAAGAGTCAACATCAAAAAAAGACGTGCCCGGGACTATGATTTATTCAATTCTTGATCGCGCAGTTCAATTCTTTCAAGATCAGAAAAATAGAGAACGCATTCAAATCCACTGTATTGATCCTCTACTTCGACACATTTTAGACCGTATGTTCCCTTACATTATTTTGACCTGTATCCTGTTTTCACTCATTTTGTTAATGTCCTTTACCACCGTAAGCTTACTTATCTTTCAAATGCGGCAACCGCCTCTAGTCGCGGCAGCTCTATCCACAATTAATCCGGTCTCACTGTAATGAACAATAATGACCTAGCACATAATGTCAGAGGGTGGGTTCACTATGACAATATGTGTGCTGCACTTCAAAAGCAAATTATGAATGCACGAAAACAACGAGATGGCTTTGAAGAGCAAGTTCAAATACTTCTTGAAAAAAACGCTATGACAAATGCAGTCATTCAAATCTCCGGAGGTCAATTACAGCTTCAGGAAGAAAAGACTACGTCGGGACTTACAATGAAAAGTCTCCACGAATCCATTGATCAGTACTTCAAGTCGCACCCTGAATTGCCGAACAAAACGAACGAACTTGTCACCTTTATCCGAGATAGGCGTGCAGTCAGTACCGCTGTACGGCTTAAAAAATTGAAAGCTGCGGCACCCCCTGCTCAAGTATAGTCGTGTAGTACTTTATAGACAGTATGTCTAGTATTCATATTGTGTCTCGCAGCACCCGTGTATCTCTTGACCACTGGCTGCGGGCCGAGGTCTATGTCGGCTTGGGGTACGAAAAGGGAAGTAAGAAGGATGCAGTTCTTAACTTCTTCTTTAATGGCTTGTCCCCGTGGATTCAGTCGATTGGATACAAGTGGTCTCGCACGGAAGATGAAATTGCCATTAAGTTCATTAAGTTTTGCTACGAAGCAGAATATACGTTAACAAAGAAGCGCAACTTTACACTTATGAATCCAGAGCCAAATCACAGGAATTACTTAGAAGATCGGGATACATTTGACTACTTTGTATCAACGGATCGCTTTCTTGAGTTCCTTGATCAATGGCAAGGAACTCTTCCTATTGTTGGAAGTCGTCTAGAAAACTATCTAGTTGAATTCTGCTATGTCTGGGTTGATGTGCAATCAGGGCAGCCTGGAACGTGGACACAGAAGACTCTTGATGGTGATATGGATTCAGATGAGGAGGATGCCCATAATGGGAATCTTCCTGATATGTATGCAAACCGTCGAAAGAACGACTTGTACTAGCGTACTACGTCGTTAGGAAACGACTTGTACTAACGACTTTACTAGCGTACTACGTCATTCAATTTATGAACTTAACCATTTGCCAGAATTAAATGGCAAAATACCTAATGATTCAGCTTGTTCCTTGAACTGCTGAACCTTATTTTCAAATGCTAGACCCTGCGACGTGAGAGGCCGTGTGGCACCTGACGTGATAGAGGTTGCGTCGTGAGTCGATTGTCTAGGTTTAGGGCCAATGCATGTCACACCATACTTCAACTCAGGATTGTCAAAGTATCCACCATTTAGACCCGGTTTACCGCAAGCACCGCGCTGCTCGGCCGGTCCCTGTTGCAATGTGTCATATGTATCCTGTTGCGTAGGATAGACTGCCATCTGACCCTTTACCCAACCATAATTGCACCAATCAGCACCCTTCTGCCACGCTGCCTTCACCTGATCATATGTCGCGAGTTCAGCCCCGAGTGCCTTGCAAAGCGGTGCAGCATCATAGTACGAAAAGTTATTAGAGCTCACTGAAAAGACCTCTTTTGCCGGAGAAATCACCTTTTCAACAACTGCATCAAATCCTGAAGGCGGATTTGAACTTGCCTCCTGCGGAGGCATAGGTGGTGCAGTAGGCGCCGTTTCATTCGTTTCTTTTGTATCGGATGTAGGAGCAGGAGGTGTATTCGGATTAAAATACTGCTGTATACTCGTTGTCCAATTCTGAACTGAATTCATAAAAGGCTCGTAATAGAAGGCGAACAAGACAAGAAAAAGCAGAAGAAATCCAATAAACCAAGTTAAAGGTGAACCAAATGATCCTCCCGCATTTGCTGTATTTGCTGCATTTGTAGCAAATGCAGATCCAGCATTTGCAGCCGGTGCTAATCCAAGTGAGCCGAGACCTGAATTAACAGCATTATTAACTGAGTTATATGCGTTTGTCGCGGCCTTATTGAGCGACTTTGCATTTGATGAAATAACATTAGATGCCATAGGCACTAGGCTATTAAACTTCTGAACAGTGCTGTTCATCTCTAACTACTACAACTAAGTAATAATAGAAGCATCTTTCAACTGTTGTTTTAGCAAGGGTAAACGTGCTTCGATTTGATCCAAAAAGGAACAAACACTTATATCATCGTAATGCCTATTCAAGTATTCAGTTGTTGCCGGATTACAAGCACCAAACGATAGAATTTGTGGAAATCCAATGCACTCTCCAGTCTCAGTATTCCACAATGGCTTTTGCGAATGAATAAGCACCGATTTTGATTGAAATCCTATAGCTTGTAGAATCCAATTTGCTGAATGTACTTTTTGGCTTATTTTTAATGTATCTTTCATTGAAAGAAGTGTAAAGCGCTTTCCATAGTCTCCTCGTAAAATTGCATCAGCGATATCTGCAGATTCCTTTTTAATACCACCGTAGTATCCATTTCGCTCATATTTGAATGGAGTATCACCGCGATAAAATCCAGTTATATCTACATCATTAATTGACAGTAAATGTTTGATAATAAGTGTTCCACTGTGTGATAGACCAACCACGATTACTTTCTGACCGGGTAGAACCATACGTTTAAGTTGATCCGGATCAAGACCTATAGAAAGAGGAATAGAAGGGACACCGTAGTCATCTTGCCGGGGCTCCATTCCAGTGCAAACACAGAGAATACTTGTTTGTAAAGGTGGGCGAGTACTCGAAAACTGAATTGTCCAAAGTTTTGTATCAGCGTTCCACTCAAGGTTTCGCGCAGTATCGTAAATTGCAGTACATTCTTTTACTCGCTCGTGGCCCTTACGTTGAATATCAGTTGCGATATCAACTACAGGCAAACAATCTGTAGATTTTCCGCGCTTAGATATCCATAGACCTATTTCACTCCAGTCATCAATTGCACCCTCTTGCGATAGGCGATCGACCTTTTGACCGATCGTCGTATTGCTTTGAATCGCGGAATACTTGCACATTAGATCGCCTCCACAGAAATCGGAGTCGATTACCGTTATCTTATTACCTTTTACGAACTCAAGAAGTTGGCATAAAAGAAGTTGTCCAGAAATACCGAATCCAAGAATTGTAATTGGTGAAACACTCATCCTCTACCCGCAAATATCAAATAAAGTAGCAAAGCTGTTTTATTTGAATCTGTATTTTCCGCATTCTGTGGTCTGTCTTTTTGAAGGCAGCGCATTTATACGCTGTCTTTTTGAAGGCAGCGCATTTATACGCTGTCTTTTTGAAGGCAGCGCATTTATACGCTGTCTTTTTGAAGGCAGCGCATTTATA
>Ga0114966_10000044_pt1 | contig 106472 bp, 102 predicted proteins | sample M_130207_XF_Meta_FD_87029 | JGI IMG/M metagenome (GOLD analysis project Ga0114966, IMG submission 87029) | Freshwater microbial communities from Lake Montjoie, Canada to study carbon cycling - M_130207_XF_MetaG | ecosystem: Environmental > Aquatic > Freshwater > Lake | place: Lake Montjoie...
ATGTGATAAACAAAATACCAAAAGATAAATATAAAAATATTTTCAAAGGTGCTTATGAACGACCAGAAAAATATATACCAAAGAATAAAACACGAAAAGTTAAAAAGGATTATTTATAAATCTTATTTCAAAATGGGCGTTTGAAATGAGAAAAGGTGTAAAATATTATAATAAGATATTATGAGCAATTTTAATAAGAATTTAGATGAGTTAATACCGTTATATGGTAAAAAAGGTAACATAACAAGACATTTAAAAAAAAATTATAGAGAAAATATTCATTATATAATTAAAAAGGGAAATTTAACAAATATAGATAAAACACTTGGCGGGTCTGGTCTAAATAAAATTATATTTATGCTTACTGAATCCGCATATGAAATATTAAAAAATTCATTTAATTTACGAAATCGGTATATTGTAAATATAAGTGATAGTGTGAAATGTATAAACATTGGAATGTGTATTGAAAACCAAACAATAGGATTTATTGAAAATACATACAGTAACATGTTAAATGTAAAAAGACAATACACTATTGGTAAATATCACGTCGACTTATATTTTATTGATTATAAATTGGTAATAGAATGTGATGAAAATGGTCATAATGATAGAGATTCTGATAAAGAAAAAATTAGAGAAGATTATATTATGTCGTTAGGAAATAAAATTATAAGGTATAATCCCAATACACAATCATTTGATTTATCTAATGTATTAAGAGAAATAACTGCTATTTTATTTTCATCCAAACCATAATACTGTATCAATCAGACGCCTTCAGATTTCGTAAATATGGCTCGCTCCATACTACATTATTTACAAACAACCCTAAATTTGTAAATAATTATTTCTATACCAACAATTTACTCATATCAAAATTGTCCTTCATAAATGATGCCAAATAAGAGTCGTGAAAGATTTCCTTTTTTCCTTCGTGATTTTTAATAAAAATATAAGAATCGTTTCTTTTCTTAATAGTCCACCCATCATTAATTGCGTTAAATACAAAAACCATTTTTTGAAACTTTTCATTGTTCATATTAATATCATACTTTTTACCTAGACTATTTTCAATATTGATGTTTATTTCCATTTTACTTATTTTGAGAAAAGTATAATTCACTTTAAACTTGTAAAATACTAAATAATATGTTTTATACCAATTAGTAATTAAAAAATATAAATTAAATAATATATATATAATTTTAAATATGCCATCATTCAAGCCTAAACCTACTAAAAAGATAAAAATAAATAAAAAAAAATCAGCAACATTAGATGGGAAACATAGTGAATTTCTGAATGAATTTAATAAGGATGAACACGACAGGATACCTAAATTAAAAATAGAGAGAGAAGAATTGAAAAAAAAAATATTTGATAATACAAATGATAAAACTTTTTCTATTGAACAAATATTAGATCAGCAAGATAGAATCAATGAAATAAACAATGAAATTAAATCTACAAAATCAAAAAAAAAGGATTATTTTTTAGAAAATTCAAAATACATTTTTGATTATTTCGAAAATAAAAAAAATATATCTACCAGCACAACAACCGGTACAACTACACATACGGGAAATAAAAACAAAATATTAGATGCTTTTTTTAAAATTAATAAGGATGAATCATTTACAATAGAAAATAAAAACAATAATATTTTCCAGAAATATCTGAGTAATATTGATGAGTCTTTTTTAGACGTTAATTCGTTTATTCGACCATCAGATATATGTAAGTCATGTCGCAAAGGAGAATTGATACCAATGGACGACGAAGGTGTTTTAATTTGCAATATTTGTTCAGTAAATGTTCAATATTTGATAGAAAATGAAAAACCGTCTTATAAGGAACCTCCCAAAGAAGTATGTTTTTATGCATATAAAAAAATTAATCATTTTAAAGAAATATTATCACAATTCCAGGGAAAGGAGACAACTCAAATTCAGAATGATGTCATTGAAAATTTAAAACAGCAGATTAAAAAAGAACGCATCGAATATTCAAAATTAACATATTATAAATCAAAAGAATTGCTCAAAAAGTTGGGATACAATAAATATTACGAACATATTAATTTTATTAAAGATAAGTTGGGTATTAAACCCCCCATCATATCACAAGAATTAGAAGAAACTTTGTGTAATTTTTTTATGGAAATTCAATATCCTTATGCGAAGCATTGTCCGGATTATCGTGTCAATTTTTTACATTATTATTATGTATTATATAAATTATTTGAACTGCTTGGAGAGAGACATTATTTACCCGAAATTCCCATGTTGAAAGATCGGGAAAAGTTGATTGAACAAGATACCATTTGGAAAAAAATATGCGAAGAATTGGACTGGGAATTTATTACTACTATTTAGTGTAATCAAAAATAATATGATATTGAATCAATCATATTATTTGTATTATTTGGACACAATATTATTATATAAAAAACGTAGATTTTATAGCCCACCAGGGAACCCCACCAAATTGGCGCCAATTCCAAACCCGGCGCCGGAACGCGCGGTCACACCAATGCTAGGGATGTAAGTATCAAGGATACTGAATGTAGCAGCAGCAGTTAACGCAAGCAACAAGATCTCCTCTACATTAAGAGAACGCTTAGGAATAGCATAAGCAGCAATTGCAACCATCAAACCTTCCACCAAATATTTAATGATTCTCTTAAAAAGCTCAACTGTATCAAACATTTCCTATATTAATAATTAAGAAAAAAATATTACCAAATAATCAAAAATAAAAATAATATATATAATGCGATAAAAAACTTAAAATTAAATCCCCTAAAATATAAAATGGTCGTACAATCAAAAGAACAATTTCAATCTTCTTCCAAATATGAAAAAAAAACTACTAGCACCGGCGCGGCGAATCCTAAATATGTTGATTTGCTAGAAGAGGATAAACCTGTCGCTGGACAAAAATTTACGTGTATTTCTTTTGTTTCTCCGGAAAAAATTATAAAGCAAAAGGAGGTTTTCTTTTTTGAAGAGTTCCTAAAGAAGTGGGAATTTTCAAAGAGTATGGAAAAATTTGTTCAATTTTTAAGTTTTGTTTCTTATAAATACAAAATGTCGTTTGATGATATTACTAAAGATTACCAGGAGTTTATTAAAGAGGAACAAGACCTTTTGGCGAAATCGAATATGGAAGACGATTTCAAAACATTTATGGATAAAAATGAGGAGGATCTTGAAAACGCATTTAATGTGAAACATAGTTTTCAGACATCAACACGTGGATTAAAGGTGCGAGGTGTTTATCCTACATTGGAAGAAGCCGAGTTGAGATGTAAAATGCTTAGAGAAATTGACCCGAATCACGATGTTTTTGTCGGACCTGTCGGTTTGTGGATGCCGTGGGAACCCGAGGCCTATAAGACGGGGCGTGTCGAATATATCGAAGACGAATTGAACCAGCTTATGCACGAGAAGACCAAGAATGAGGCATTCGCCAAGTCCGCGTTTGACCAACGTGTCAAGGAAACCAAGAAAAACGCTATTGAAGAGAATATTAAACTCGCTGAAAAAACGGGAGCCACATTGACCCAAAGCATCGATGAGCACGGCAATTTAATCAGTGTGAATAACGTGAATACACAAGAATCTTCTTTGAAAACCAATGACACTATTTCTGCTGCAGATATTCGTGCGGAGTTGTTTGAAGGTGAGAACATTATTGTGGGGAAGACGGATAACGGACAGAGCGAACTTATTAGTGGTCCTTTTGCTACTAAGAACAAGATTGAATAGGTGTTTTGTAGTTTTGCTAGCAATATGATGTTTAATAAGTAATTTATAATTATTTTGGATAATTATAAATTTATAAAAGGTTTAAGTGTAGCGAAATGTGAATGAACTCCAGAATCGTTATCTGAAGGAGTTGACGATTATATATTTCTGTAATAATAATCATTATTGAAAATGATTTTATTTTTAATACATTTACTCATTTTTGACGCACATATACCTTCATATTGTGCTGATTTTGCTATGGTATCCCAAGTACCTAATATTTGGGATGTATTTAATTCTATTTTTTCTACTTTTTTACCAGTAGAAGATGTATTTTTATGTTTATATTCGTCATTTTTTAATGATAACCCATAATATCCTTCATTGGACCCACAATCAGTCCATACAGTTGCCTTAAGAACATATTCACAAGAATTCAAATATTCTTTTATTTCTTTTATATCGTTATCTGAACATTCTTTATTTACGCTTTTCTTCCACCGTTGATATTCTTGTAGTAATGTTAAATTTAAAATTTTACCACTAGATGAAAATCTACATACTTGAAATATAAATGTTTCTACATCGTTTGCTATATGCTTCTTTTTATATTCAATATCCTTAAGTTTAACCCCAATATAACCGTGAACTATTTGATTCTTATTTTGTTTTGAAATTCTAGCTGGTTTGAATCTTGTATCTAAATAATGTTTTAGTGCGTGAAATATTTCCTTTTTTGGTTTTGTTTTACACCATATGCGATATTGCCCCTCCATATCTACAGATGACTCTTCAACATCATTTCTAATTATACACATTTTGTCAATGAAATCATTAAACTTATATGTAATTTCATCTTCAGGTAATAACACATTTTGATATACGGACTGGGTTTCTATAATTTCATTCACTATGGATACTTTTTGTTTTTCTAATAATTCTCTCATTTCATTAAGTTCTAATGTTAGTTTGGTCATAGTTGCCATATTTTTTTCCATATGTTCTTCCAAATATCTATTCTTATTTTCTAAATCTACATTTTGTTGCATTAATTTATTAAAATTATCTATGCTATAGGTTTTTGAATGGATTATATCTTTTATGTGTTTGGATAATTTTTCAATCGTAAAATTTGTGCTATCATAAGCAATTATTTCTGTTTTATTTTTCCCATTTACTTCAATATTACGGATTTGTCTTTTAATTTTTGGATATGTCTTTATAAGATTTTCTATTTCTACTTTATTTTGAACTCTAAAAGCAGTAATTAAAATAAAATTATCATATTTATTATGATGGTCTAACACTCTTGTTGAGAGATCATTTGTATGACCGAATTTAATTAATTTTTCTCCAGCGTTATTTGTATTGTCAATAGTTCCGAAATATATGCATTCTGTATTCAGAGGAAATTGATTGATTGTTGCTTGTTCTACTGCTCTCAGTTTTTCCTTTTTTGTATTTTGTATAGTATTATCTTTTTCCAATATGATATTATTTTTTTCTTCTAATTGGAGTCTTAATTCGTCTGTTTCTTCTTCTATGATTTGATGTAATGTTTCTTCCATTTTCATATAATACTCGTGAATTTCTGATGCCTTTTTTGTTTGTGCTTTTAAGCATAACGATTTGAAGCATTTGATGGTTAACATTATAGTTTGCTTATTTTGTCCGCCATTTTGTTTTTCTTTTTCTAAAACCGCTTTCCCAACTTGACGAGCGGTTTTATAATCTATATCAAGCTTAAAATGTTTTAATAACATTCTTTTTGCATTTTCTTTTAGAGTAAATCCCAACCATTTCCATACATTATCCAAATCAACCACGAAATCAATGTTTTTATCATAATTTAGATAGCAATAAAAGCTACCAATAAATAATTGTTGTTCAAATCCTGTAAAATTTTCTTTTATTTTAGCTAATAATTTATTATTATATACATTTGACAGCTTTACGATGGGATTATGCTCAATAAGTTCAACGATATTTAACTCTTGCATCTTATTATAGTATATATAATAAGAAAGTCTTTAATTGGCAATAGTGCTTATATATTTAAAAACGGTTTTTATAAAAGCACTATTTACCACTTTGTCTTTTTGACACTAATTTTGGGTCCTTGTCCACGTTTTTTGGTATTATTAGGATCATACTTCTCATCTTCCTCATCAGAATTTATATCTTTTGACAATTCCCAGAACTCTTTTGATCCCAATTTAAAGTCATTATGTGAATCTGCTTTATACCAAAATACTTGGTCCGTTAATTTATTCGATTTCGATCCATTATTTATTACTAAACACTCATAATTTTCAGTGCATTGATCCATCACCTGACAAAATGATTCAAATGTGGGAAACATACCAGCATAATTCTCATAAATACGTTTTCTATTCGCTATATACGGTTCTCTTAGTAAAAAAACATAATCTATATTAGTACGAAGAGTTGGGGGAATTCCCAACGGGTATTGCATCGTGATGATTAACATTATTTTCCAATGACGTCCGTTCATAAATAAAAGTCGCATCATTTTATCGCGAGTCCAAGAACCATCATATAAACAATCATCCAGAATTACAAAAGCTCTTGGATCAATTGTACTGCGCTTAAATGTTTCCATCTCTTTTTTTATCTGTCTTAATACCGATTTTTGACGTTTTAATATATTTTCTATAATTGCTGTATTATATTCATTATGAATAAATAATTTTGGTACTAATTTGCCGTAAAACCCATTCCCTTCTTCAGTGCCAGCAATTACAACTCCGATTGGAATATCCTGATGATAATAGAGGAGGTCTTTTACAAGAAATGTCTTACCAGTGTTCCTCTTACCGATTAAAACGCACACAGGACCATTGGATTCGTTAGGCTTAAAGCTAATAGTTTTCATATCAAATTTTCTGAGTTCCAGACTCATTTTATTTTAATATATATAATCTTTTTATAAATTATATATATACGCATATTCCTTCGACTAAAGTCTATGGAATATAGTCAGAAAACTTCGGCTTCCGCGCGCTTAAAACGCCTATATTTTCATCCAAATTTTATATATTTTGGTCATAATATAATTGAATGACTTCAACTAATTTATTCGTTTTATTTTCGGTATTTATCCAATATTCTATTTGGGTTTTTAACATAGTTAAACGTTCCATCCATTCTTTATTATTTCCGATTTTAATCATTCCTGTTTTTTTTGTAATACTCCAGCACGAATTTATTTTATCCCCTTGTTGATTTATATAGTCATCAGGATTAAAACGAATAAATATAATAGGTCTATGTCCTAAATCTTGCGATAATATCATTAGTCGTTTATTATCACAAGAATCGCCGTATTTTTTATGCTGATTTTCATCAATTTCTACTATTATTATTTGATATCCTAAATCCAATAATAAATCTGGTCTTTTCTTTGAGCAACCATTTTGAACAATCTTATCTTTTATCCAAGTACAGTCTGGAATTTCATTGGTAATATATTCCACGACCGAAAATTCTTTGGTTTTATAGTTTTTAGATATAGGTTTATCTGGAAAAGTGTAAATAAAACATCTGAAACAATATCCTTCATATTTTTCTTGAACACGTATGTTACATAAAACTGTTTTACATTTAAGATGTTTAACATCGACCATTTCATCTGTTTTACATTTTGCGCAATATTGTGCTGTTAATCCTTCATAATTATATGTAGGTTGCGCCTTTCCACAATTACATAACTGATGTTTAACATTTATCATTCCAGATAATTTACACTTGGAACAATATTCTGATTGTAATCCTTCAAAATTAAAATTTGGTTGATTTTTTCCACATATACATTTTTTATGTATAACATCAATCATTCCTTCTAATTTACATATGGAACAAAACTTGGGATTAAGCCCATCAAAATTAAACCCAGCTTTTGATTTCCCACATTCACATCTTAAATTTCTAACATCAACCATATCAGGTAATTTACAATCAAAACAATATTTTCCAACTAACCCGAAATAATTAAAACAAGGACTTGTCAGTTTACCGCAAAAACATCGTTTATCTGATACATTTACCATTTCATCCGTTTTACATGAATTACAATATTCCGCTTTTAACCCTATTAAATTAAATGTCGGTCTTATACCACATTTACATAATTTCCTATTAGGTTCTATCATACCATCACTTTTACAGTCTTTGCAAAATCTAGCTCGTAACCCTTCAAAGTTCCATCTAGGTTGAACCTTTCCACAAAAACATTTGGGATTTCTTACATCAACCATCTCAGTTTCTTTATGAGTTACACAAAACTCTGCTCGTAAATGTTTATAATTAAAATATGCCAATTTTCCACAATCACCATTTTTACAAATAGTCATATAATATATTACTAAAGATTATAAATTTAAGCTATTATACGAATAATATATTAAACTAAATTACTTTCTAACAATTCCTTTCTTTTTAAATACGCCTTTCTATTTTTTTCCTTTATCTTATCTTTATCTGGTGTATTTTCTTTCATTTTTTTTAGTAATGTTTCTTTATGTGTTTCATAATATTTCTTCGCGCGCGACGGCGCTGTATATTTTTTGAGATGCTCTTTGGTCTCGCATAAATCGTTCTCCAACACAGTATTTCTATATTCTAACATTTTTATCTTATGTAAAAGTTCATCAATGGTCGCAGAGTTATTCATACACGCTGATAATATATAGCATAACATTTTTAAATGATATTGTAAATCTTATTTTTTGTGTAAATTGTATTATTAAGGAGAAACAAGTTTAAAACCAATATAATTTATATATTATTTGACTAATGGAAACGCCGTGTCTTCAAATTAACTACGAAAAGAGAAAGAATTCAGAATTATTAAGAACATTTCAAATGCCTGAACTGACCTTTCTCTCAGATGTCCAAAATTATGTTCCCATTTATAATAGATTCTTCTCATTGAATGTAACAAATTACAACTCGATTAACCTTAATAATACGTGGTTTATTAATGATATTAAGAGCGGGATAGATGATAATAAAAATGTGTATAATTGCTCCATTAAAAATAAAAATACGAATAAAATCAAAGGAAAGGAAATATTTTTCAAAATGGCACCTTTATTAGATCCATTTAAATATCTAGTTGGAAAATATGATATTACCGACCCCAAATTATTAAAATTACCAACATACGAGTTAAACGCGTCAGATATTCATCCAAAATTTATAGAACTAAATAATTCGGCGTATGTTGACGGATTTTTTTCGTTTTTGTCTAGCTTATTAATACATAAATATAATTTTATCCACGGAGTCGATTTTTATGGTTCTTTTTTGGCAATTAAAAACGATTTTAAACTGAATATTATCGACGATTTAGAATATCTTTGTGATTCTGATTTTTTCAACAAAAATAAAAATGTGAATTTTCAAGTGGAAGAATATAGTCATTTATTGGAGAATCAATCTATTTTTGAGAATATCCCACAAGTCCCTTTAAAAATAGATCATTCATCGAGTAATAAACCAACTTTATCTGCGAAATCTATACACGATGACATATTTGAAGATTTATTCATAGATGAATCCACATTGAATGACGATCATTTAACATTGAATGATTTGAAGGATTTTTCAATTGATTTGGTAGATATTACAAATTCTGCTGAGTTTTGTAATTATTCTGAAAACGATAACCCTAAAACAGTAACAATGTCTACATTTAAATCCGGATCTACGTGTTCTTCAAGAACATCTCATACTTCAAATGATGAGGACACATCAGAATGTTCAAATTGTGGTGAAGATTGTTATGGTGAAGGAAAAGAAGGAGACGAAGAAAAAGATAAAGAGAAAAAAGAATGCGAAGATGTCGATGCTAGTACTGGTACTAGTGATGGTAGTAGTGACGGCAGTGATTTTGAAGAAGAACGTGTTGATGCTACCATTCCAAAATTTCCGGTTCACGTAATTTGTATGGAAAATTGTGAGGATACATTGGACAACTTAATATTAGACGAAGAATTAACACAAGAAGAATGGTTTTCTGCTTTAATGCAAATAATTATGATTTTAATTACATATCAAAAGGTGTTTGCGTTTACACATAATGACCTGCATACAAACAATGTAATGTATAATGAAACAGATGAAAAATATATTTATTATTGCTTTAAAAAGAAGTTTTATAAGGTTCCTACCTTTGGACGCATATTTAAAATAATCGATTTTGGTCGAGGTATTTACAAATTTGATGGTAAATTATTTTGCAGTGACAGTTTTCAATCTGGCGAGGACGCAGCAACACAATACAATATTGAGCCTTTTTTTAACGAGAAAAAACCACGACTTGAACCCAATTATAGTTTCGACTTGTGTAGACTAGCGTGTTCTATATTTGATTACGTCGTAGATGATATCAATGAAATTGGTGATTTAGAAAATTGCGCACCAGTTACAAAACTTATATTTGATTGGTGTTTAGACGATAATGGTGTCAATATTTTGTATAAAAACAACGGTGTGGAACGATATCCTGATTTTAAATTATACAAAATGATTGCAAGATGTGTTCATAATCATATTCCACAAGCACAATTGGAACGTTCTGAATTTAGCTCATTCTGTATTCCCAAGAATGATGTTCCTAAAAATAAAAAGGTTATTAATATTGACGACATTCCATCATTCACATCTACAACTACTACAGAAAAGGTATAGACATTGCGTTACTATCAAAAATTATAAATATAACATAATTTTATATTTATAATTCATCCACCATTATAATTATGACTTTTGGATTTATTATTACAAGACACGTAAATTCGGAAACGACAAATTGTTATTGGAATGAGTGTGTTCGATCTATTCGAAATTTTTATCCCAATAATTTAATTGTGATTATTGACGATAATAGTGATCAAACATTTGTTAAGGCTGATTTTGAATATAAGAAGGTCGAATATGTAAAATCAGAATATTTACAAAGAGGCGAATTATTACCATATTATTATTTTTTTAAGAATCACTACTTTGATAATGCTGTTATAATTCACGATAGCGTGTTTATCAAAAAAAAAATAAATTTTGATTATTTACAACAGTTAAATGTAAAAGTAATGCCATTGTGGCATTTTGAAAAAGAAAAAAGAGAAAATTTACATAATTCATTACGAATTGCGAATAGTTTGACAAATAATAATGAAATAATAAACCATTTATCAAGAGATGTACAATATGAGAACTTGGGAATGAATACAAAAATATGGCACGGCTGTTTTGGTGTACAAAGTTTTATAAATCATAATTTTATAATAACATTACAAAATAAATATAATTTATTTAATTTATTAAATGTTGTGCGGTGTCGTGCTGACAGATGTTGTCTAGAAAGAATATTGGGTGTTTTATTTTTTATAGAATACCCACAATTATCCAAACAACATTCTATTTTGGGGGACATATATACGTATACGAAATGGGGATATACATATAAACAACACTGTGAAAATACACAAAATAAAATAATGAATCGTTTACCGGTTATTAAAGTATGGAGCGGTCGTTAGAATACTTCACTAGCGTTCCATATTCTGTCTCTGTCACTACGCGTTCCGCTCAGTGACATCCCCTAAAACCCCGGATTGTCTGTAAATACAGCAGGACTTGTTGAAATCTCACCACCTTCCTGAATAATAGGTTTTAATTGATCAATCACAAAATTACCAGCAATGACACTAAAATAAACTAATAATGAATCTCGTATTAATAATTTCAATGGTTTGCTTTCTTTATCCACAAATCTCATTTCTAAAAATTTAACGATTAAATAAACAAAAGAGATAATTCCAGAAATCATAAATATATTCATTTTATGAAATACCCGTGCATATTCTTATTTATAATTTTACGCAAAATTATAAATATTTCCCCCTTCCCACATTTTTTCATTTACGCTAATATTTCGATATCACCCAATAATAAATCAGAAGAAGCTAAATTTAATTCAGGAAATTCAATATTATGAATATCCATACTATCTAAATTCACGGATTGATCGTGTATTTGTAATTTTACATTTTGTTCTTCATCATCATCACTATTCTCACTCTCTTCCAACTTTCTTTGTGCGTTTCTCATATTACTGATATCTTCCAATCTTTCAAGATTTTTGGGAGCTTCAATCGGGACTTCATTGTCATATGCGTCTCTCGCCATGTCCACATCATTAAATGACAATTTGGAAGAACTGTCATTTCCTCCACCAGTTATTACCGGAGTTTGAGCTTGTGTTTCACTTATAATTTGACTCGATTTCTGCTGTGCTAAAATTTGTTCTCGGAGATCATCTTCTTTTTTATTTGGATTTTCTATTATTTGCTCTCTAATTTCTTCTACAACATTCTCTTCTACGGTTTCATCCATGTATGCTTGTAAAATGGATTCAATTGGAATACTGTCTCTTACTGTATTTAAAATACATTCTTGAACAATCATTTCTAATTCACGATGATTCTTTTGAATTTGTAGTGGCTGTATATTCACTTCAAATAGATAGACATTTTTGTAAATTTTTCTAGCAACATTCACGTAAATCTTGTGAATAAAATCATCCAACTTTGGAATATTAATATCGATTTTTTTCTGTTTATTTCCAACACGCATTGCGGTCAACATTTTCAATTGAATAATATGAACACAAGTTATTAAATCTTCTAAATATCCACACGAACTTTTTTCAACTATTCGTTTTCGTTCCAATTCAATGATGTTCGAGTTCCATTTCGGAATTCTGGTAATAAAATTTTGAAATGTCATTAGATACTTGTCCATTTCATTGTTTTCGCGACATAGTTTTAAAGCTTCATCAAATATCGAACGTAATCCATCGATAATATGAGGTGTTAAAATAGTCAACAATCTCGACCCCCATTCATTTTTTGATTCGTGTAGACTTGAAACATTAAAATCATCCATTTTACATGAATGAAATATTTTCTAAACTATAATCTAAACTCATAAACACGAAATTTAAAATGAACATTATTAACAATTTTTCATTTCTAAACTCTTTGCGTATTTTATTAAAGGCAAATAACAATTCATATCGCTTTTGTTCAGAATCCTTTAATAATGGATGAAGTGACGGAGTTCCGGAATCATTCGTCGAAGAATTATCGTTATATCCCTTATATAACTCTGAAAACATATTCTGATTTTCCAATAACTGTATTAAATCTAAACCACTGTAACCCTTTTCATACATTTTTGAGGAAAATGATATCAAATCGGTATGTGATATTTTATCTTTCACCATTTTTAGTAATTCCTTTTTTAACCATTCGGACCGCTGGAGTTTGACATCTTTTAATTTAAATGTTTCAGCAATGTTATATTTATATAAATTTATAATAGTTCCGTTATGGACTGGTTCCGGAATATATATCTCACAAAATCTCGATAAAATGGGTTTCAATAATTTATATTTATCTTCTACAATAATAAAAAAACGAGTCGTATGACTAAATAATTCGATACATCTTCTTAGAGCTGACTGCGCATCAATCGTTAATTTGTCAGCATTCAATAAAATAATGCTTTTAAATATATCTCCACCGTTTGAATTAATATGTGTTTTTGCAAAAAACTTTAATTCATCTCGAATAAATTTAATCCCTTTTCCGTGCGCGCAATTTACATACATTACAAATGTTTTAATGCGTTCTTTATCATTATTGTATATGATATTGATAAATTTATTTACGATTGTCCTTTTACCGCTTCCAGATTGACCGTGAAATATGATATTTGGTATTTTATGTAGATCGTAAAAATATTGCAGTTTATCCATTATCGTCTGGTGTATGACTAATGACATTAATATTAGTATTAGAATTAATATATTAACAAGTGTATTTTTTATATAAAAATAAGTGCAAATATATTAATTGGTATTGTTTGTTGTTTTGTTGGTATTATTTTTGTTTTTTGATATTATTTTGTATTGTCTACATTTTACAAAATAATTATATGTTATTATATTTTTGTGAGCATTTACACACTGTTTGTTAAGCTATGAGTGTAAGGATTTGACTTGAACGCTGATAGAATATTTCCAGAAATTCTGTCTACAGCAATATTTTGGTCATATGATTGTGGCGCTCTGATAGTACCATATACTTCCTTACTCATTGGCATCTGAGGCATATTAGTCGGCACCCATTGTCGAGTATTATCACGATCAGAATCTACACGCGCAACATTCACATTCATTTGTTGGTTGTATATTTGCGTATTTCCGTGATTTGTTCTACTGACAACTGATTTTTCCTTCGATTCATTGTTATGCTGATTATACGCCGCGGCATAATTCATATCCCCCCACGCAGAAGCCGCGCCACCAACCCCACCAATAGAACTACAATTTGTGGTATCACGCTGATTCGCAATGGATTGTTGGTCACTCACCGTATATGCGCCCTCCTTTTGGTTTCCTACATAGAAATTGGGCGCATATAATGTGGTTTCTTTTACAGTGGTGGGAGCAGTATCTTTTGGATTTAACAAATAACTTTGAGGCACAGTGGTTCCACCGTCTCCATAAATGCGAACATTGGAACTGAATTCTTCCTTTCGGGTTGGTTTAAATGCGTCCATAAGAGGAGCAATCACGGCGCCAATGGCGCGCCCAAATCCACTTCGCATTGTTTCTGGTTGTCTCATTACAGAACGATTATTTGTATAATTCGTATGACTTTTATGCGCGTTATCTAAATCTTGGTAAGTACCGCGACCCGTAGCAGTGGAAGCAGGAATATCACACACTTCCAATTCATTTCGTTTGGGTTCTTCGTATTGACTTGGAACATAACTCGCATTTCTATCAGACGGTGCTGCAACACCTGCATACGATTGTGTGGTAGTAGTACGGGACGTGGAATGAACCTCTTCAACTGGTCGAAGCATTTGTCCTTTCTCCTGACCATTTGTCGTAAGCCAACGGTCTTGTGTTTGAATAAAAAATTTATCGGGGTTATATTTTTCGACCTTTCCAATTATTCCTACATTTTGAACATGGGAGTAAGATGGACCTTGATGATTATCCAATGAATATTCCATTTTGGGATTCGTTGATATTCTGAGTTCATCTACCGTCTTTGGCAACCAATCATCACGTGATTCCATACCGGAATTAAATCCACCACTTCCTTCTTTACCATACCCTTGATTCAATCCGGGTCCGACATATTCAGACTCGAATGGTTTCACATTATTACTTTTCATTCCCGGATTGACACGTGATTGATAAAAATCGCTCATATTTGGCGCGCCGTGTGCCCACTGCATGTGTTCTTGTGGTTTAAATAATGGCGCCTGTTCTATTTTTTTAATCACTTGAGATCCAGAGCCAATCATATTGTCTAAAATAGTTTCGGCAATGTTCATATCGTATACTTGACCCTTAATCTTACCTCCGTAAAATGGTACCATATTATTATGTTCAAAATTGCTTTTGTCTACATATTTTCCGGTTAATGAATAAATTTCTTGAATATTGTCTCCCACCTTAACACCGGCGTTTTGTTTATTTTCATAATTGTTTTGGTTAAAATATTTATCGGTTGCAGCATTTGGATTGATATATTTGTGAACGGTATCAGTTAATTCATTTGTGTTTGATACAGGATAATTTTGAGGTGGTATATTTGTATTGGGTAAATAATTTGAATGTTTACCCATATTTGTATAATTTTCTCTTAAATTACCATTTTTTGTATCATTTTTTGATTCATCTTTAAATTTATAGGAATTATTTGATGGTTTTGATTGGTTTGATATAACATACATGCCTCCAAGTGCCAATAATGGTATTGCTAATTCCATGATATTATATATAATTAGTATTATATTTTCAATTTATTATACTAATTTATAAATTGAAAATTTATTTTTTTATGTTGTAAGGATATTGATTTTAGCTTTGGCTTTGGCTTTAGCTTTAGCTTTGAAGAGGGAGTGGCATTAATGTTGCACTATTTGGCGAACAATGTGGGTTTTTTTGAACAAAATAATCTTTTTCTAAAATTCGTGTGCTTACATTATTTTCAAATGGGAAACACGTATTCTCTTGCGGGTTCAACGGTAAAGTATACCAATCTACCTGCTCTAAATCTCGTGCGGTCCACGCGGGCATAATTGTTCTTGATTCCTCTGTATACATTATCGTATTTGTAGGATATTTCACTGGTTTACTTGGGACATTAAATTTTTGATATTGGTCTTTTCCTAAACAATCTCTGCTTAGTTGTCTATTTACACCTCTTAATTCACTTTCTAAATCAACACTGTTGGTCATTAGATTTCCTCCCCACGTTTGAATACGGATTTGCGGGTCAGCCATATAGTCGGGAGTCGCACCATTTCCAGGCACGTTTAATATCCATCTACAGGGGTCAGTGGCTTGTTGTAATTGTTTTTCGATTCTACATTTGTCATCGTGAAATCTTGTAAATGCCATTATTATACACTAGTATTAGTTAATATTTTATTTGTTTCGAATAAATGTATTTTTGGAGAAAAATGTAGGCGAACTCCTTCGACTACCGTCTACAGACTTCGTTTATGGTGTAGGAAATGGACGCTGATTTTTCTCAACAGTAAGCGGTTCTGGTATAATAGTTGCTGACCTTTCAAAAAAATTAGCAGTCCCCAAATTTTTTAATTCTGGTGTTACTGGTGCCATTGGAGTGACCAAATTGGTAGATCCAACACCAAATAAAAAAGATTCAATTTGAACTGCGTTATTTGATAATTGATTCCAAGGAATTTGACCAGGATTCACACCATTTCCAGGCAATCTAGTATTATATGCTGCGCCATATTGCGAATTTGGATATAATGTGTAATTTTCCATATGTTTGTATTCATTTTGCTCTAAATAATAGTTTCCTGGTGTATTCAAATTTCGCGTAGATGACATTTATATATTATATTATAATATCTTATAATATATTATTATTATTTACACACATTATTTATTTTTATGCACTTCATTGAAAAGATTATTCATATTTTTTTCAGATATTTCACCCGTCTCTAAAAAGTCACTAACACATTTATGAGTTAAAAAGAAATAATCAAATGAATATAATACCATAAGTCCTAATTCTAAATCATCGCTTATCATTAATGATGCCGCTGTTTTCATACATTCAATCATTTTTTGTTGTGATGATATCAACTTATATAATATAGTTATTTCTAATTTAATGTCTTCATTGCTATCGTCTAAACTTTTATCAACTGGGTCAATATTGAATACTCGTAATAATTCTGCTTGATATATTATTTCTGCTATATCTTCAAACCCAGTAACATCATCTAAATCATATGTAATATCAGAATGGTGTTTTCTTAAAATAGGATCATAATAGCTATATGTGCAAATAAGTTTAGAATTATACATATTGTATTTTGTCATATAATTCTAAATGATAATTCTAAGTAAATAAATTATTATTAATAATATTATTATTATTAGTAATATTATTATTATTATTATTATGGGTTATTTCGTAATTAGTTATTGCGGTCTCGTGTTAATTCACGCGACGGAATACCACCTCGAATCCATCCCTCTGATGCGACTCCTTCCACACTATACGCCGGATTTGTCATACGTTCCTTAACACTTGGTATCATTGGCGTATTGCTATATTTCATAAAACTTTTCTCCGTTAGTTTTGTCACACTGCGACGGTTTGTAATCATTTCACCTTGCTGAATTTGTGCTTCTAAAATAGGGTCAACCGAACCACGCCCTAAAAAGGGAACAGTTGCAAAAGGTCGTTGAAATAAATCAATTTTACATCTAGGATGTGTTTGGATAGTTCCGATTAATAATTTGGAAGAATCGTCTACCATACATCCACCAGATCCAACACTGCTAGGACCATTGTAATTAATACCTGGTTGCGATGTGGCTAAACGGATAGGATTTTTCATCGTGCAATCATTTGCAAAAAAATTTTGAAGTAAATAGTTTGATTGATTTATATTCTGAATGGTGTTTTGGTCTTGCGTGCAAACGTCTGATCCAATTCTACTCATATTAGAGAAAGTATAATCGGTTACAAATGCCATTTATATTATATAATACATTATTTTTTTAATAAAGAAATTAATATGAAAATAATATGAAAATAAGAAAACAAGAAAACAAGAAAATATGAAATTTTTTGTTTATTAATTCAATGTGTATCTATAATTATCTTGCACACGGGCTAAAGCATCTTCTTTGCCTGAAATCATTCCACCATAAAGATAATCGGCATAAGCTCCTTGATCATTGCCAACTTTGGTATTCGGCATAGAATAATATTGCCACATTGATTGGTCAAACTCGAATTTTTCTCCTAAATCACCGAAAAGTTGTTTATTCGTATTCTTAATACCAGGATTCAATGATTGAATCATTTTTTTGGTTGTATTATTAATATCTTCATAAACCATTGTATTAAAAGAAGGTGGTGCGGATTTTCTTTGAGGATTATCACCAATTTGCGTTAACAACATATTTCCAAGCGGATTTTTTTTATTAATTTGTTCAAAATCGCTTTTTAAAAACTTTTCTAATGTTTCGGGATTATCAATATGAACTTGCGCCTCTGCGTTATTTATGCTAAATCCTTCGTGAACCATATCCTTAATAATTTTTTGTTTGCGCGTTTTATAAAGAATGAAAATAATAATCAATGTTCCTATTCCAACAAACAAAAATTTAGTAGACATTAGAAAAATAAACCCGATAATAGTCAAAAAAAGAACCAATCTACTAATGGCGTTTAGTTTTTCTTCAAATGTCATTTTAGGAGTAGGCCATAATTGAAAAATATTATCTTTGTTAAATAAAATAGTTGGATCATTTGACCAAAAAGGCGTTGTCATTATATTATATATAATATAGAATATTACTTAAATTTTACTCGTCTTATTTTATATTTTCTTTGTTTTTTTTGTTTTTTAGTATCTTTGTTTTTTTATAGTATTTTCAATGGTTTATTTTTTTTATAAGTTATATATATATATACAAAATGAATTTTTATGATTTAACACACGATAAATATGGAGGACTTGATTTTCACGGATTAGGTCCAATATGTAAAATTATATTCTCTATATTCTTTTTATATTTAGTAGTAAAAAATAAGCTCATCCTTCCTAAACAATTTTCTATTTTATTAATATTATTTGGAATAGCGTGTTATTTGAACACTTATAAATATATTCAAATTACTCGTACGTGTCCGAAAGAAATTTTCTTTTTAACTACCACATCACACGAGGATATATTTATTGGAACAATATCGTTATTTAGCGCGTTACTATTGGCAATATAAATAATTATTCAAAATAATTCTCTGTATATATATTATAAAAATGGACACTAATTATAATATTAACGAAACAACACAAACAACTCAAACAACAGCAAAACAAAAAGAACCAGTTCCAGCATTATCTAATATTTTTTCTTTTACTGGACCTATTATTAAGGTGATATATGTAATAATTATATCCTATATAATAGTTGTTATGAATGATAAGAACAAATATAGTAATATTCTTTACTTTTTATTATTTATTTACGCAATTGGATGTATTTTAAATTCAATTAAATATTATTACACAGATGTTAATTGTAATCATAATAGTGCGTCGTTTTTGAAGGTAACTCAATATGCTAATATTGGATACGCTGTAATTATTATATTATTCTTGTTTTATGGTGTATTCATTAAAAAATAGACGACAAAATTGTTATAGACTAATTTGTTATAGAATCAATATATAATATTATATTTATATATTATATATTTAATGATTGCTGGAATTTTTACTGATAAATATGGCAATCCGGATTTTAAAGGTCTTGGACCAGCGTTTAAAACCATTTTTATTGTATATTTACTATATTTAATTTTACTTAGAAAATTAAAATATTCCACATTGCTTGTAGTTGTATTATTATTTTATGGATTTGGTAATTACTTGAACGCAGTGGTTCTTGATTATAAAGACTGTCCTGCCGAAGAATTGTTTTTAGAAACAACTGTCCACGAAAAATACGCCGAAGCAGCAATTATTATGTTTACTGGATTATTTGTATTATATATTCATAGTAAAAAGTAAAAAATAAAAACTATCTTTATATAATATATAATATATAATGGCGAGTACAGAACATGTTGTAAAGAGTTTTTTTCGTGAAAACGCAACACTAGAAACGGTGATCCATCTTTTAAAACTTATATTTGTAGTTTATATATCATACATTGTATTATATGACAATATTATTTCACCTTATTTTTATTTAATTTTAGGTTTAGGTAATTTGATGAACTCAATTAAGTTTTATTATTCATATAAACATTGTGGAAACATAGACTTTTTATACACTTCTTATATTGAATCCGCTATTTGTACTATTCTTATCTTTGTTACAGTAATATTAAAATTATTTATAATGTAATTTTATTTGATCCAAAAAATAAATATATTTATTGTCAAAATATATTTATTTACACTTTTTTTCATCCTTAAACTTTTTATATATACTACATAATTTCTTGGTATCGAATAATGTAATACGATTTGATAAAAGTATATTTATTAATGTATATAATTTGAGGAACTGCATTATGATGTTACTATTTATTTATCTTTATTATAGTTTTTACACATTTTAACATTTTATACACTGATTTATTATATAATTATATATAATAAATGAATATTGTAAAAATTCCAATCAGATATATACCAAAAAAATTAACAAGCAATGATAAGAAAAAACAATTTAAAATGCTAATGAAATCAAAAAAACTATATAAAAAACATAAATATTATACGCGCAAAAATATATCATCATATAGAAATAAAAAGTCAAATCATTTATTAAATGCGCGTAAATTGTATAGTATAAAAAATATTACACCGAATAAAGAATTGGCACTGAAAACTGGTTGTAAAATATCAGCATTAAAGCAGATTGTAAAAAAAGGAGAAGGTGCGTATTATTCATCTGGATCCAGACCAAATCAAACACCACAATCGTGGGGGTTAGCACGATTAGCAAGTTCAATAACTTCTGGGAAAGCAGCAGCGGTTGATTACGATATAATTGAAAAAGGATGTGATCATAAAAAAAAAGCATTTATTTTAGCAAATAAAGCAAGAAAAAAATATACATACGGACAATCAAAAACAAAAAAAACGGCGTTTGTAAGCGAAGCGAAGGCATAATCGTAGCAATAGTCAAGGGATTTTATTTCTTACTCTTCTTCTTTTTTGAAGATTTTTCCCCAGCAACATTCGTGTTAGGATTCGCGTTTCTTAATGTGCGTTCTACTTTTTCACCAGTACTAAATACTGAGATTAATTGTTCATCTGATAATGCGTTTGCTGATACTTTTTGTTGCTCTAATTGTTGCTGTTGTTGTTGTAATTGTTGCTGTTGTAATTGTTGTTGTTTTAAAATCATATTTTTCTTCATGCGTTCTTTCATTTGTTCATTCTTTTTGTTTCGTTCCAACTTTGCCTCCATTGCGTTTACATCTACTTTTTTGTTTCTACCCAATCCCATTTTACCCATCATTTCTTGAATTCCATCCATCCCACCCATTTGTTCCATCATTTCTTGGATATTACCTAACCCTTCACCACCTCCCCCTCCACCTCCACCTCCACCACCTTTTCCTCCAAGCCCACCCATTCCCATTTTACCCAACATTTCTTGAATATTTCCCATTCCAGGCATATTTTTCATTTTACTCATAATATCACTTGCCTCCGACATTAATTCTTTTTCATTTATCTCTCCCGATTTGATACGTGAATCTAGTTTATCCCCCACATTTTTTACTAAATTCATCAATTTCCCCGGATTTTTAAATAATTTTTGAAAAACATCTTTCACATCGGTTACATTTTCCATATCAATATCCAAATTTCCGGCAGTTTCTTCAGCAATTTCTCTAGCCAAATCTCCTAATTTTCCACCCAACATACCTGTAATATGACCGTGAATATCATCAGCTGAAGGCATATTTTCCATATTTATCTTTGGACCAGATTCAGATTCAGAGCTAGATTCAGAAGTAGTATTTGCTTCAGTTGTATTTTCAAAAATAGATTGCATTTTTTCCAATGTTTCCTGTAACTTTCCTTTAAATTCATCTTCATTTATTGTTTTGAACAATTTTGCTGTATCCCCAAATGCGTCTTTATTTTTCACACTACCAATAATAGAAAGCAATACCATTTGTAAATATTTCCATATAGTTTCCTTGGTTTTCTCACTAATGTCGCATTGCCATAAATATTTAAAACTAATACCTGGCAAAAACTCGGTATTTACAGTAGAATCCGTTTTGAATATTTCTTCATTTTGGTACAAAATATCAAAAAATCTTTCGGGAAAAATAGTAACACACCTATTAAATAACATTTTAATCTTTTCCTGTGCGTCGGCAACTACTGCGGCTTCTATTTCATCTGCCTCGACTAATTCCGAAAAATCAGCAGGTTTCCACCATTTCATAATAATAGGTTCGTATTCTGGAAAAGTATTTATAATATCCGAAACAAAATCTTTTATAATTTTTGGGAATTCTTCAGGAATTTCAACAGGTTCACTCATTCTATATGATTTAATATAAAAAAACTTTTTTAAATTAAACTTACAACTAATTAATATTTTTTACAACATCAAATTACAAATTACAAATTATGATAAAGTGTCGACAATTTCTTCAAATTTTGCATGTATTTCATTGTTTTTGATCGTTCTGCTTCATTCATCATTTTAACAGGATTTCTCAATCGATTCACCGCTTCCATAATTTTATCTGAATTATCAGCATTACTTAAATCTCCAGCGTAATCTTTATCAATAAAAAAACTAATATCGCCATTATCAATCGCTTCAGAATATTTTTCAACCACAAATTTTTGCCAAATTTTAATTATCATTTTTGGATTTGCTTTTCTGATCAAACTAAATGAATTTTTTGCCTGTAAAATATCAATATCATTTGGAAAAACCGAATTAATATCAGATACAAATTCCATAAAATGATCGTTAAATCCAGTTAATATCATTGAACTTTGGGTTGCCATGGTTATATTATTACATTAATACAATGTATTTTTTTAAGTATTTTTTAATGTATATAAAAATTATTTTATGTGTCTATTTTTGTATTTATCTTTTTGCACTAATGGCAGCAAACTCTTGTTCTCTCATTTGTTGTAATTTTTCAATTGTCATACTTTCGGGAACCTTGTCTTGATTATATTTATGATCATCTGTTGGTGTTGTAATTATATCCGAATGGGCTAAAGTAACATAATTATGCATTTGTCTTAAACCTCCATCTCCTTTTGTATTTAATGCGTCAGAATCTTGGTCTAAAAAACTATATTGATCCGACATTATTCCAAATCCACCATTTCCTCCTAAAGAAAATGACATTGGTTCCATATTATTATTGGTTGCTTGGCGTGTGGCGGTTTCGTGTTTTGGTTTAAGATGGCTATATATATTATCTCCGTAAAGCACTTTAAACCCATCACTTATTAATAAAAGCGCTGGAACTTTTGTAACATTTTCAGGCATAATTATTTTTTGTCCATTTTCTAAAATAATATTTACTTTTCCATTTTGGTCACGCTCCCTTTTATCGATGCATATAAAATGTATATCTTTACTTACTTGTGTTTTTGATACAGTTTGTAAAAGTTTTTTGGAGTGATCGCAAAAATTACTATAATAAAGAATAGAGCTCATTATTTTATGAAAAGGTTTTTGAAATTATAATTTAACTCATTATTCTTATTGTTTTATTGTTTTATTCTTGTTGTTAATGTTATTTTTTATTAAAAAAATTGATTGAATATATATTAAATATATCTCACTTAATATAAATATAATGAACCCTCGTATTGAAAACGTTTCCGAAGATAATAATGATATTCTTACATTTACATTGGCTGGTGTGAATGTGAGTATTGCGAATGCAATTCGTAGAACAATCCTTTCTAATATTCCTACACTGGTATTTAGAACAGCCCCTTATGAAGAAAATAAGGCAAATATTATAGTAAATACTTCCCGATTGAATAATGAAATTTTGAAGCAGCGTCTTAGTTGTATCCCTATTCATATTACTGATTTAGAGATGCCTCTTCAAAATTATATTATGGAGGTAAATGTAGAAAATTTAACAGATACTATTTTGTTTGTGACAACAGAAGATTTTAAGATTAAAAATCTAACAACCAATGAATATTTAAGTGAAAAAGATACCCGAGCCATATTTCCACCAAATGAATATACATCCTATTTTATTGATTTTGTTAGATTACGCCCCAAAATTTCTGATGATATTCCTGGTGAGAAAATTCACTTGACGTGCGAGTTTTCAATCGGGTACGCAAAAGAAGATGGAATGTTTAATGTGGCGTCTACGTCTGCGTATGGTCTGACTCCAGACGATGTTCATATTGAAGAAGTTCTTGGAAAAAAACAGCAACAATGGAAGGATGGAGGAATGAGTAAAGATGAAATCGAGTTTGAGAGTAAAAATTGGCGTTTACTAGATGGTCAACGCATTGTAACTCGCGACAGTTTCAATTTTAAAGTACAAACAGTTGGTGTATTTGAAAATCGCGATTTAGTTAAATCCGCGTGTAAAATATTAATAAAAAAATTGGAGTTGCTTGATACATCGATTGAAACAGATGAACTTAAAATACTGCCATCGGATAATACTATGAAAAATTCGGTTGATATTATCCTGGAAAATGAAGATTATACAATTGGAAAGGTGATGGAATTCTGCATGTATTCGAAATTCTATGAAGGTATTACTACGTTGTCTTACTGTGGATTTAAAAAAATGCACCCACACGATCTTGATAGTATTATTCGTGTAGCTTATAAGGAACCTGTTGAAAAAATAACAATTAAACAAAATTTGAAAGAGTGTATTGCTGACGCAATTATTGTATATGAGACGATTCATAAAAAATTCTAGATACTAGGATATTTATCAATATAGCATTGCGGTGCGATATTCCTTATGATTTTATTATAGATTTTCACATTCTCTTCATCGGTACCTCCAAACCACTGTGATATCATTTTCAAATATTGTCTTTGCTCATATGAATCTGGGCCGTGTATCATTGAATGATTTATTCTCATCCACTCGGTAGCTTGTCTCAGATTTTTTCCAGCTATTTTTTTTATTAATTGGATTACTTTTTCTTGGGAACTATTATCTTTTTCCCACCCATTCGTATCATTAATATAAATGATCAATCGTTTAATGTCACTACAATGAATAGGGCGTTTTGATATTTCTGTCGCTTGCAAGCCTCTAGTGAATATATTGGTTATTCCTTGGGTATATCCGTAGCGACCTAAATCTTCCAAATCCTTAAAGGTTAGAACGAGAGAATTCACGAATTCAGTTATATTCATTGCGTCCTTGCACGTTTCATTCAAAAAGATTTGCATATTAAATTTATTATGAGTGGTATTATTATTAATATTGGTGTTGTTTCCAGAATTTTTTGCTAGCTCCATCATTTGTTTGCTTTGTTCCATCATATATTTATTTTGTTCAATCATAAGGTCTTTGAAATCCTGATTTTGTTTTAATAATTCTACTATTAGTGAATTATTATTAGCATATGTTATATGTGATTGTTTCATTATTTCCATTAGTATGTTATTGTTTATTATTTCGTCTTCATCTTCTCCTTTGTATTCACATTCTCCGTCGTCTTCACATTCTCCTTCGTCTTCTCCTTTGTTTTCAATCTTTTTTTCCTCATTTTTTTTTTCATAATTATTACATTTCTTTTTATGCTTACTTAATCCCTGACTATACATATATTTTTTTCCACATTCACATAAAAATATTTTGCAATTTTGTGTATCCTTATGTATCCATAGATGTTTAGATGTCAATAAATGTTTATCATAACTACTTTTTCTGCTAGTATTATAATCACATTTTTTACATTCAAAATATCCCGCAACTTTACCGCAACTTTTTGTATCCATTGTATCCATATATATTGGATACATAAAAAATTCCTAAACCTTTTTATAAAAAATATATTTTTATAAAAAAAAGTTATGCAGTCAATTTATTTCGTGAATTTCATTTTTGTCTACACAAGCCAAAAAAACACCCATTTTCGGGGAGTTAATTCGTATAAGCCTTTTTTGGACATTTATTTTTGTCCAAAAAGGAAAAACCAAACGACTTTTGGAAAATGCTACTTTTGTTGTTTTATATATATTATTGATTTTCCTACTTAAAGAAAATGAATAATCTATTTCAACGCAGGGTATTTATCAAACTTGGAGCGACCCGTAAGCCGAAGACGCCGGGGGGAGCGAGGGAACTCCGGAGACGACTGTCGAATGAGTTTCTTTATCGATATTATTACATTTCTTTTTATGACGCCATAATCCAGACCTATCATTATATATCTTACCACAATCGTCACAATTATACTGTGTTATATTGGATGTAAGTTCGGTTGCCAAAATGTTGCCATTTATATGTTTACTAGTAATAATATGTCTATTCCAATCACCCAATTTAGAGCATTCAAAGTCACAAGTATCACACCGATGTTTTTTGATGTTTTTGATGGTTGATTTTGTTGCCATATTTGTCTATATTATAGCAACAGAAAAAACTCCTAAACCTTTATTAAAAAAAAATATATATTTTCAAAAAAAAAGTTATGCAGTCAATTTATTTCGTGAATTTCATTTTTGTCTACACAAGCCAAAAAAACACCCTTTTTCGGGGAGTTAATTCGTATAAGCCATTTTTGGACATTTATTTTTGTCCAAAAAGGAAAAACCGAATGACTTTTGGAAAATACCACTTTTTTTTTATATATATATTATCGATTATCCTACTTAAAGAAACTACACACGCATAGTATGTTTATTTATGTAATCATTATCAATAACATAAATTTTATAAATATCGGGGAATGGTCGAAAATATACTGTTGTAAAATAATCTTTATTTGAATCGATAAATTCAATTAAAGTTGTAGAATCGTCATGTGGTATAGATAATATTTTATCAGTGTTACTATTGTATAGGAAGATATCTCGAATACCCGATAAAGAGTCATTTTTATTTTTATTTTTATTTTTATTTTTGCTAGTGTAATGCTCGTGACTATGCGCTTTCAGTTCTACCATTTCTACCGATTGACTATTTAATGGGTAAAGCGCGAGTGTGATATTGTTATGTAGATCTGCAAGGGTTTGATGTTTATATATATTTGTATAAATATGTGATTTATTATTTCGATTTATTTCAAACACATATTTATTTTGTGGTTGTATTGGTAATAAATGTTTATACTCGTGAAATATATTTGAAATGGATATCATTTTTGAATATGTGTTTTAAGATTTATTTACAAAGCTTTCTATAAAATATAAATCAATTTTTTTATATTTTATATTTTATATTTTTTCGGAGAAAAACGTTCACAATTCATCATTCAAATAAGCTTGGAATAATTCAAACGCTTCTTGCGGTTTATAAGTTGGAACCTCGTGTCCAGCAAAATGTACCGTTGCGAAAATCAATCTAGATTTGGTTGAATGTGGTGTATTGAAATGTGTAATATACCCAGCCACTTGTTGATTCACTTCCCACACTTTCCACATTGATTTTACCGGATAGCCCAAATCCCAAATCCATTTCTGGGTTCCGACTGTTCCACACACACTGTCATCATCTCCAGAATAAACTAACACTCTTAGATTAGGACTACTTTTTGAATCTAAAATAGTGTTATAAAATTGTTGCATCGGTTTCATTTTGTCGGCGTATTCATATTTCACCGTTCTGGAACATTCTTCCCACACAATATTTGTTTTCACGTGAAGATTGGCCTTTACATCTTCTTGGTTCAAATAATCAGCTGAATAGTTGTCCTCACACGGTTGATACTCATCTTTTAATGGAATTGCATTATGTAACTTTTTGTCAATAACAAATACACTATTTTTATTATACATTTCCATAATATGTTCATTCATCCACACTTGTTGGGCTGATACACATACTGGATAATCCAACGCATACGGATTTAGATTTCCAATTTTTTTCATAAATTCAAATACAGTATTCGTGCATGTAGATACATTAAATAGATTTACAACATCTAGACAACCCGCATTCACATATTTATCCCAAGAAGGTTTAGGTAGTAATTGTTTTCCCCAATATGTTTCCATTTCAGCGCCAACACCCGAATAATAATCGGTATATGGATTTCCAACAGCAAAACCTTTGAAATTTAATGGTTCCACAGAAGATTTCATATTATATTGAATAATTTCATTTGCTAGAGTTGGCATATAATGTCCACCATAACTTTCCGATGTAATAAAAAGAGGTGATTTTACAAACTGTGGGAATTTGATGAGAAATGCCAAAATAGTTTGAAGATTATCTTTTGCGGCTTGATCATCACCGATTTTATAATCATCCGAATTATCTGAATATGAAAAACCAACACCCACTGGCTGCTCCAAAAAAACCATATTGGCGATTTTGTTCCATCTCCAATCATTCATTTGAAGATTACCATTTACATCAGGTCGGAATGGTCCTTGTTCAGTTAAAAAACCGATTAAACCGGAACATCCTGGACCACCGTTGGTCCAAAACACAAGAGGATCCGTGCTCGGATTTGACTCAGACTCTACGAACCAATAATGAATATTTTTTTGTGTGTTTTCCAATTTCAAATACCCGCTAAATTGATTAAACTGAATATCGTGATTCAAACCACTTAGTTCAGTCACTTGATCCAACAACGCGTCTGATGTATAACTATTCGTATTCATATTCGCATTCAACGCGGAACTTAGACCAAATAATAACGCAGAAATCAATACAAAAGACAGCATTTTTATAATATAGTATATTATAAAATATTTTTTATATTGATTTTTTATATTATTTCAAACAGCACGTAATTTATCAAAAAAAACCTTTTCGTTATTTTTCCAATAGTCGTTTGTATCACCATCTAAATTTCGCAGTAATTCCACACATTTTGATGAAAAATAGATAGAACTTTCTCTGGGTAATAGTGATGGCAAATTATTAATTGCAATTATATCAACGTATTTATTATATGAATACACTGGATTTTGCCAAGTAGTATTTTTATCGTATAATTGAATAGGATTATTAACTTGTGAATAATCGCAACTGATATCAGATATAATAATTGGCTTAGTAAAACACGTATTTTTATCGAACCAAATTTCAGTAGATGTATTATGTAAACAGATACAATTATATAAAATATCGCTATTTTTCAAATTAGATTTGTCACTTGTTTTGTTAAAAACTTCATATTTTATTTTTAATTTATCTAATATGTGTTTTACTCCTGATCCAGTATTACCATTTGCGCCAACAATCGCTATGTTTAGTTGCGATATAATATCAATATTTTGAATGAAATACTGCATTACTTCATCAATGGTATCCCAATGACTAATATTTTGGAGAGACTGAACTCCAGAGACGTTACTCAAAGGAGTTGAAATATTATCCCCACTAGTATGTTTTTTCAAATACTGTAATAATCCTAATATACATCCTACAATTCCAGCATAAAATCCAAATGATATTACTCGTTTATTTACATTATCGACAAAATATTCAAAGTCATATATAATACTAGAACTCTTCATAAACGCGGATAATATTTCTTGACAATTCGTTTGATTTTTATAACTATGAGAGAAATATAAATGTCTATGGTGTGATAATTTATGTAAATCCTCAATGTCTTTCAATCCAATTATTAACGCATTATTAAATATAGAATCATACCAATATTTTTCTGTAATAATAGCCCCATTTTCTTTGTATTCATTATCCAAAAAAAATCTATGTTTCGAAGTTTGAACATATACAACAAATCCCATATGAATTAAATTATTTATATCACACGGAACAATAGGAGTTCGATATTCAAACTCATTATATTCGCGTCGGATATATATTATTTTATCAATTTTACCGTAATTGTTGTAATCGTTCATAACTTATACTACCTTTACATAATATTTTTTACATATAAAATAACGCATCATATTATCATCACAATTATTTTGTTTGTAAAAAATATTATATATGTAATATAATAAAATGAGTTTGGTTCATACCGAAGGCGCCGGTGAGCGACTGGAATCCGTAGACGACAGTAGAATGAGTTGTAAAGAAAATGATAATACCGATGAAAAATATTCAAAATATAAAAATCAATACACAAAAAATACACTTTATTGGGGGTTGGGTATTGAAAATGAAATATACTTAGAATTTGAACATAAATATAATATTAATAAAACAGAATTACTTGATAAAAATAAACGCAAACGTGAAAGATACAGCGTGGATTATTATACAAATTATAACACGTTAGAATTAAATAACGCATTACAATTTTATGTGGATAATACAACGGATTTGGAGCGAGCCGAAGCCTTAAGCGCAGCAAAAGGCGCCAGTGAGCGACTGAACTCTGTAGACGGTATTCGAATGAGTTCCAAATTACAACTACCCATTTTATTGAATTCTAATAGTTTTACAAGAACAGATGCGTCTAATAATTCAAAAACACTATATACAAAATTATGTGAACCAAATCCGAAATTTATTGGACATACATTAATAGAAACATTACAGAACCATAATACCTATTTTATAGATAATATTAATAATAAATGGTTGTTCGATGGTGATACTATTGAATTTAATACTCTTAATTTTTTCAATATTACTTTACAAGATATAGTAACCGAATTAAATGTAAATAAATGTGAATTTATTACACATATAAACGATTCATTCACAAAATTAAATATTTTTAATAGTTATGGAAATGTTAAAATAATGGAAAAAAATCATCCGTTTTGTACTTATATGACAAATTTTAAAAATATAAATATGTTTAACAATGGCACATTACATTACAATTTAACATTGCCTACCCAACTAGATAAAAGCGGTAAAATTAAAAATATGGATAAATTCATAAAAGAACATTCTAAGGCTATAAAAATAATTCAATGGATGGAGCCATTTTTAATTGCAATATATAATTCACCTGATCCATTTTCAATGATGATAAACTATCCAAATAATAGTAAATTTTCAAAAGCTTCACAAAGATGTGCTATTTCTAGATATATCGGTGTAGGAACATACGATTCATCCACAATGCAAACTGGTAAAATTTTATTGAAACCAATAAATGAAGTTATTTGTAATAATTTGGATTATTGGTGGTTTCACGAATATTATAATAATAATAACGCGTATACAAAATTAAATGATATTGGTGTTGATATAAATTTTAATAAACATTATAATCACGGTATTGAATTACGTTTTATAGATAATATAACAGATAATGAAAAATTATTCGAGCTATTTGAGTTTATTATTTATTTGATGGATTACATACTTGAGTCAGACCTAATAAATACATTTGAAAACCCGATAATGAATAAAATATGGAATAATTTTATGTTGAAAATAATAGTATCTGGAAATGAATGTGAACTAAATAATTCTGAAAAAGAAATGTACGAAAATATATTTAAAATGAAAATAACTAAGACGAGTTTGAATGATATTTATTATGAAATTTTCAACAAATTAGTGTTACAATATAATAGATTATCTAAGGGATCACCAGAAAATATATATACTTTAGTTCCTAATGGAAAATTTTCAAGTTTATGTTTAAAACCATATGATAAAAAAATAGAACAATCAAATACAACCCCAGTACCAGTACCAGAGCCAGAGCCAATGCCAGTGCCAAAACAGAAAAAATCATATTTCGCATTATTTTGTAATTTTATTACATCAAAATGTAAATTTTTTATGTAATTTGGTTATTAGTATTCATAAAAATTTCTAATATATAATATAGGAATCATCAATGAACTTACAAAATGACTCAGATGATGAAAAAGATATAGAGAGAAAAAAGAAGAATGTAGAGGAAAAGGAGGAAGACATGGATAGTGAAGAAGAAAATGAAAAAGACGAACAAGACGAACAAGAAGAAAAAGAAGAAGAAGACGAAGAAGAAAAGAAAAAAAACACGCTTTCACTTCAATTAGGAGATGTTATTCAAATTGAAGCACCTCAAAATGAAATGCTCAACAATATCCAATTCATCATTGACTACATTGATTCAACAAAACTAAAGTTAATTGGAACAAAAGAATTAAATTCTATTAAATTAAGAATCAATGAAGATGAAACATTAGGAGATGGTTCAATCACAGCTATATCATTAATATATCGAAACGATAAGTTGGGTTATGCAAGGCAAAATGGACTAACTTCCGGTGTGTGGGTAAATATATATTTTGGAGGCGATACCCCCACTATTATTACAGGAGAGATTACAAATGTAGAAGAGGATATGATTGAAATTAAAACATTTCCTGATAGCGATATAATATATATTAATTTTGGATATAAGGGAATACCAGAAGATTTACCAATTGATACAATAGAGATACGAGAGAAACCTGAAAAGATTTCTGAACAGGATCAAATCAAAGAAATGGAAAAGGAAAAGGAAAAGGAAAAGGAAACTGCAGAAAGTAAGGAAAGTCCAGAAGAAATGACCTCATTAGAAGAACAAGACGAAGAAGATGAAGATATTGTTATAAATATTCCTCTAGCTACCGTAAAAGATACGATTCGCGAATTTATTATCAGAGCGGACGAAATTCATTTCGGCGAAGAATTGGAAACGATTACTCAGCTTATAGATGTTGAATCGGGAAGACAACGTTATAATATTGACGCACAAACCGGCGATTTACTCGATGAAATGTTATCACAAATTCCAAATGTACAAAGAACATCTACCGTATTAAATAATATTCATATTATGATTGAGAGATTTAAACAATTACGCTCCGATTTTTCAGAATTAGATGAACACAACAATGTATTAGGAATAATGCGAAGTAATGCGCTTTGGAAACCACTCGCGCACGATATTCAGCAATTTAAATCATTATTATATTGGATAGTTCCGGTAGCTAAAAATATTAGAAAGGTCTATGATATTAGTGCGAAGGAAGACGCGGAATATCCCGATATTATTACATTAACAATCGAAGATGACATATCCGAAATAGTAGATAAATTGGATAGATATAAATCAAATGATACACAAGGGGAACAAAATAAATACATACATTTAATTTCAGAATTGAATCCTTATTTTACTCCATTTGATGAAGTAAATCCGGAAACAGTGAACGATATAATTATTGAAAAACCAGTATTAAATGATTTAAATATTATCATCGATAATTTGGGCGAATTTTATTCATCTATTGCTGAAAATGATGTCATTAAAACAAAACGGTTTGTTATTCAAAAATACAATTTAGGTGTAAGTAGATTACAAACGACACAATTGACCGGCAGTAAAATGATAGCGCATCGTGTAAATATAACACAACCAGATATATTATCATTAAAATCTATCGTCACCCTACCTGAACCAGTCATTCGTTTTTCAAAAATTAATTTACCTGGGACGAATATTTTAGACAGAGTAAATTTAAATAACACATTTATTAACTATTGGCAGATCTTGAAAAAAACAACAAATATGAATAATATATTGGTCGATGATTTAGATAAAGAGTTGGATTTTAATGAGAATAAGTTCGTAGATAATATTAAAAATTATGTATTAACTCGCACAGATGAAATGAATGGACTATCATCTGATGAGATTTATAAAAAATTTTTGAATGTTATTATACCCAAAACCAGAACATTATTTGAATTAGTAAAAAAATACATTACCGGAAAGTTATCGTTAGTCAGTGTAGTTAGCTATTTAGAACCGTTTTTAATATACATAAATGATTTAACATACATGCAATATAATGAAATCAATAAATTTATTCAGTTAAAAATCGCGGATTATAATAAGAATTTTGTTGAGAAAAGCAGAGTTTTTTCGTTATTTAAAACCATCAAATCCCGACCTAAAAATGCCAATGTAATTACAACTGTAATACCCGACCGAGAACTAAATAATATGGTTTTTGATAAATATAAGTATGAGCCAACTCATTCGGCACTCGCCCTCGATGCGATGTCAACCAACGACGCCTTCAACTCAAAACGATCTAATTCACAATTAGTTCTTACAAATTCAGAATTGTTAAAAAAAATACGTTCTATTGATTTTGGAAATGTCTTTGATACCGCTATTTCGATAGAAAATATGATTCTGATGATACCTGAAAATATTGGCTTGATAATAGATGAGCAAAATAAAAATAGGAAGGATAAAAACGAAGATAAAGATAAAGAGAGTGAAAAGAAATGTCAAAATGTTGTCATTGTGAAACAATATAATTCAATCGAAGATATTGCGTCAGATAATGATAAAATGATTTACGTTGATAAAAAATACGATGATACTCCTTACGATATTATAGAATCTTTCCAAAAAGAACAAATAAAAATGAACCCTTCTGATTTTTCCGTTTTTTTAACAAATATGTTACAAACGAAATATAAATATAGTGAGGAAGACGCACCACTATTAACAGATGCGCTTATTAATGGTATTAAAAAAGTGGTAAATGGTAACTACGCAATCATATATGTCGCAAATGATGATAAAATCCATTATTATAAACGAGTTCGCAACCAATGGGAATTAGATAATACCATAGACGAAAAAAATGTGGCAAATAATCAAAGTATGTTATGTAATTTTCAAAATGAGTGTATTGAAGTTGATAAAAAATATAAATCGGTGTGTGAATCATATGATTTGAATAAAAGTAATGTCACTCAAAACGCACTAAAAGAAATAGTAGGTCAATTTGATAAAAAATATGAAATATCGAAGGAAAAACTTGCTAAAAAACTGAAAAATCAACTGGATTATTATGTAAGTATTATTGATAGTCGCATTGAAATTGAAAATAATAGAACATTTAAATACAATTATAAACAATACAATCTGGGAGTTAAAAACGATGAAACAGATAAGGATATCATTGTTTCCCCTTTTGCCAAACTAAGAGATAAGATATTAGGCCAACCCGATTTTGTCAAAAGACAAAATGATATTATTCGGTTTGCAATTAGATTTACAAGAGAAGCCAATAGAGAATTCACGAATAATGAAGAAGAAAATATACATTGGCGATATTGTATCCAGACAAACGCAAAATTATTACCTTCTTTTTTATATACATTAGCAGGATATTGGTGCGAAGATCCATCGAATTATTTGAAGAAGATGGAATTAATTATAAAGGATATTGGCGCACTAAGTGATGACGGAGATTCGTGGGTCGATAAAAATAGTGGTTACATTATACGTCCGATTGATTTTGATATAGACGAGGGATATGAAGAGGGATTTAAAATAAATTCACGTGAAATAATGGAAGCAGATATAGGCGACGCAATTTTAAGCGAAGCATCTAAACCCATCAAGTTTGTTACACCCGAAACACGCATTATATCAAATATTATTTCGGCGTTATCTGGATTTATGGGGATTCATATTGAAGATCAGAGAGAATTTATAATTCAACTGGTATCTTCTGCACTACCATCAGCATTACCATCTGAAAAAGACTATAAAACACAAATTGAAGAAATGGCGAAAAAAGGGCGCGCCTTGCCGACATATAAAGTAACATATAACGCAACCATTTTATATTTAACACTAGGAGCATATTTAATTGGTACACAAGTAAGTATTCCATCTATTAGAACCCGAAAAACATTCCCTGGATGTGTGCGTTCTTTTTCCGGATTTCCGTTTGAAGGTGTGGGGGACACGTCCGGTTTAAAATATTTGACGTGTGTCGCGTATAAGATACGCAGTGCGTCAGATCCTTGGTCGGTTCTAATGAAGTTAAAAGAACAAACTATTTTTGATAAAATAAAATCATTTATTGAAACATATTATTTGAATAATTCAGAAGTCACACGAAAATTCGAAGAAAAGTTAGAATATTTATTAACATCCCCAAATGAATATATACCGTCAGAACACGATTTGAGTAAATGGCTCAATTTTTTGCCTCCTCTAGTCCCCATTAAAATAAAACAACTTGAAAATATCAGCGAAGAATTTAAAAAAAATATATTACGAGATTTTAAATCCGCGTCAAGACATCAACGGGAGAAAATACTTATTATTGAATCGAAAATCATAATGTTCTCTCTTGGGATCCAGGAAAAGATTCAAAAAGTGGTGGATAAAAAGAAATTGTTACTTACAAACGCAGCAATGGAAGGATTTTTAGAAAACGCGTGCTGTAGCGAAAATAATAAGATGAGTACTATAAAATATTTTGAGAAAGAGGACAGTGATATTGAAATGTATAATAAAATAGTGAATGAGTTATCTCACATTATTGATGATATTAACGCAATTACCAAGGCGCCAATGTTATTTTGTCGTGAAAATACCAAAAATATATATCCACCATTAACTGATCAGTTTAACGAAGATACTATTTATCGTGCGTTTATTGTGTTTTGTAAATTTAATTCTATTATTCCGTTAGGTGAAGATTTATTGGCGATTTGCAGTGAAAAACCCGAATTTATAATATCATCAAGTGATTCAATTGCTGAACAAATACGAAAATTGAAGTTGGATGGGAAAAACTATAAAAATGAATCTTTATTAAGATTACTGCAAATAGTAAATCGACAAAATATAGTAAAAATAAATGTGGATGTTCAAACTACAACACAAGTTCAAAAACTTCGAAATGTGATAGAAAATATCCATAAGGACAATAATGATAATAATAGCAAAGACAAATCCAGAACCAAAGCAGGAGATGGACTCGGAGTCGGAGACAAAAACATAATTATCCCTCCAATATTATTAGAACATCTAGACACTATATTAGACACATTTGATTTGTCTGTTACGGAAGATATAATAGAAATGCGTGAATTTAAAAATTATTTAGATAGTAGTAACAAAGTAATGAAGAAAAATATAATTAGCTTTATAACACTAAACTGTTCTGATTACAGTAAACATAAAAAAAACATAGAGAATACCATAAATGGATTTATTAATTGGGAAGTAGACTCTAAATCCGAAATGGATGTAAGTATTTCCGACGATACAACATATAATTCTATTAATTTTGTAAAGAATTACATGCAAAATATGTTGAATATTTTCCCGGCGATTATTATGAATAAAGTGGATTATAAAAATATAAAAATGCCAAAGTATTGGGGTTTATCCACTTATCATGAAGGTAATATAAGAACATATATCAAGGATTATTATGAAAAGTTACGTGTGTTTTATGATAATAGTATTTTATATAATATTTTAACCACGGTCCAACAAAAATGTAAAAATTTAATTCTTTTAGCTGACGCAACACCATATCTTACCAAAATTACATATAAAGGGTCGAATACCCATTCTATTTTTGATAAACGAACAAGTATGTTATTATTCGAGAATTATTTGTTACAAGCCTTAACGGAATACACACTATTGGCTAACGATGATAAAATGGTTTCATTAGATGTTGATGATGTTGATGTAGATACAGCTGAACACAAAGGTAATAAAAAACAATTGCGGACGAAAACCGCTAATTTATTAGTTGCGTATTTGAATATTATGTCAGACCATAAAGATGTGGTTGATTTAACTTATGATAAAATAATGGATAATGTATTCAAATCAAAGGAACGTGAAAAGGACACGTTTACGGATAAATTGGAAGCGATGACTGATGAAGAACGCAATGTTGATACTATGCTCAAAATAAACAAATTAGGTGCGTGGGGGAAAGGGTTGCAAAAAGGATTGACTACGTATGTACCGGAATCATATGACGCAGACAGAGAATATATGGATAAAATGGGAGAATACGAAAAAAATCTCAAGAAAAATAAAAATATTACTGATAATAATATAGATCAATACATGGATGATTTATTAGATGATGAAAACACTGCGAACGCAATTGATGCGGAGGAATATGATATGAGTCATTTTACTGAAGATTATATGGATGGAGATGACCACGGTCAAGAAGAGGAAAATTATAATGATTACGAATAGAAATTTCCATTCCATTTTTCCATTTTTTCCATTTTTTCCATTTTCCATTTTTCCGTTTTGTTTTTTTGCAAATTATTTATTATTATTGATAAAACATAAAAATAATTATACTTGTAAAATATAATATAAGTATAAAAAATGTATCGATCCTATATTTCAAAAAATCCAACACTTGTCTCTATTATTCTATTTATTGTTCTTTTTACGACAATACAAATAGGAAAACCCGGATTTTTATATAATATCGATGGAAGTATCCGTGAATTTGGAATTGGATATAGAAATAAAACCATTTTCCCGATATGGCTTCTATCGATTATTTTAGGCATATTGTGTTATTTATTTGTCATGTATTATTTGACACAACCCAGGTTTTTCTAGAAAAATAGCACACAATATCACACAATATTTCATAATAACATATGTTGTTATGAAATTTTGTATTTTTTTACATTTTTTATCCATTTATGGTGTAAATTTTAGACGTGGCTTTTTTAGTATTTTCATCTATTTGAGCTTGTTCCTTTTGAAATTTTTCTTGTCCCTCTTGTAAAGTAGATAAATCCTTGTTACAATCTGTTGACGCAATTTTATATTGAACGATTGATATCAATAATACAGCTGTATAAATATACCACAATGCTTCACCGATATTATCCCTTAATACTACAGTATTTAATAACTCTTGTTTTAATTCGTCCGGAACACTTGCGCGATATTTATCCTTCATTAATGGTATAAGCATTGTCCAATATTCTGTAAAATTGGAAGGAACTATTTGATTAATTAATATAGACATATTTCCACATAATTTTATAATTGCGTCTGCAGCACTCTTTAGACTTTGATTTTTTTCGGTGTTTCCTACCGTTGCGTCATCTATTGTTTTACTTATGTCAGTATTTTCCAATAATTCTGTTAAAATATTATTGGCTCTTCCGGAAACTGCAAAATATCCAATTACATTAGAAAACGCCGACTTAAATCCTGGAAAAATAAATAATATAGCCATCACTCCTCCAAAAATAAATATCCACGGAATAAATGTCATTAAGAAAGCCGAACCGATATTTTGACTAACACTACCACCACATTTAGTAGAAATAATACTTGCGTTTACGCCAAATTGTGACACAATTACTAATAGCAAATATATCAACATTCTTATATTATTCGCACTACTATACTGTAGATATTGTTCACTATCCTCAATAATAGATGTAGTAAGAGGCGCTTTTATGAATGAATAGTATAAAATAGTTATTATAACAAATATCAACAATGAAAGATAGGAACTATCCATATAGATATTGTGTATAAATTATTTTGATATAATAAAAGTAATTATTATAATATCAAAAGAAAGTGATATAATGGATTTCGACGATTTTACTAAACCCAGATTAATTGAACCTGGTGTCAAATATTTTCTGAATGAAACATTAAAACAATGTAGGGTTTTTAAAAGTAAATATCATAATCTTATTTGGAATATTTCATTGGCGTCTTTTTTTATCATACTTTTAGGAGCATTTTTGATTTATAAATATAAAGGCAAATTAACACCAGTAGAAAAAGATATGAAAAACCGTGAGAAACAACAATATATTTTATCAAAAATTAAAAATTATCAAGAAGCTAAACAGCGTGCTCAACAAGAATTAATTACTGGGCTCCCACATTGGGATACAGAATATGACGTTATTCATCGAAAAATAAATCTTTAATAATATATAGAATATAAATAGAATGGCTGATTTAGAACAAAAAAAAAATTTTATAGAAGGATTAAATACATATTATAAATTAAAAAGTAAATATGAAGCCAATTTTAATAAAGAAAAAAATAAAATTGCGAATATTGCGGGGTTAAGTTGGACAGAAAAACAAATTGAATTTCAAAAATTAAAGAAAAAATGTGTGAATTGTAACCGACCGGTTGGTTCGACCTTTTCTACTAGATTAGACAGACACGAAAAACATTTGATTGCGCTTTGCGGTGATCGAGCAAATCCGTGTCCACTTAATATCGATATTAATACAGGAATTACGTTTGACTTGAATGACATGCTTAATGAAGATGAATTAGCATTATCTACATTTAAAAAAGACATTATTATTGATAAAAACGATTTATTATTTGGATATATTACGTCGGATGAAGCTGTTAATAAATTTGATGAAATTAAGGAAAATGTTGCGTCTACGACAAATTTATATGAATATGCTCTTCAAAACTATAATAATATTGTGAATAATTCAGAAAAGAAAGAGGCTCTCAATAAACAAGAAATCGAATTATATGAAAATGTAAACACATTTAAATCTATTATAAAGGAATATAAACAAACAGAAAACACACAATTGGTAAATGATGCGGTTGATTTATATGTTCATACGATGATTCCTAAAATGAAAGATATAATGAAAAAGAAATACTCATATTCTGGTGTTGAATATAATGAGGATGATAATACATTTCATTTAATTCAAAAATTTGTTTCAATTAGTGATCTTGAGCTTGATGTAGGTGATGATGGTGAAACGGTTGTATCCTTGAAAATGGGATTAGATATTGGAGCTGCTGCTAGAAAAAAACCGGTTACTGAAAAGGCGATTACTTCGGCAATTCCTGGAATCAAAACAAATGCGTCACCCGCAACAAAAAAGGCGAAAGCTCCCGCAAAAAAACTAATGTTTGTAAATACTGAAACAGAGAGGGAAACTGGTAAGGAAAAGAAAGAAAAGGAAGAAGAAGAAGTGGAATCTGGTAATGAATCTAATTATAGTTCTGAGTCAGAATCAGATTCTGATAAAGAATGAAAAAAATAAAAATATTTTATTTTAGTATATTATTTTGTATTTTATTTTTGTATTTTATTTTAGTATGGTATAATATATAATGTTTCATAATTTTATTTCATTACCTGCATTCATTATCAGTTTTGCCATTGGGTTTTTATTTATTTATTTATGGGGACCCGATGTTAAGACTATCATTGCCTATCCTACTCCCGATAATTCTGGAAAAATTCAGTACCACGATCAAGCAGAGAATTGTTTTAAATATGAAGCAGTAGAAACAACGTGTCCATCAGATGAATCACTTATAAATACTATACCTATGCAAGAAAATAATATATCTACATAGTATATACACATACAAATGCATCTGGGTAGATTTCTTCATACAAAAGGTGGTAAAGTTCTAATGTCAGTCATTTTAGGATTTGGTCTTGCAACCTTTTTTAGAAAAGTATGTGAAGGGAAAAATTGTATTATATTTAAAGCACCACCATTAGATGAAATTAAAGATAAAATATATAAGCACGGTAATAAATGTTACACTTTCAAATCAACTTCAACAAAATGTGATGCTTCCAAAAGAAATGTGGAAATTGCGTAATAATTTATATTGAAACGTTCTTTAGATAATATAATATGTCAACAAGTATTACAGATTTACCGACTGATCCAGCAAATGGAGGAACTATAGGCGGTAATATTTCATTATCAACATCGGAAAACACACAAGGAAATACCAATGCTTCTCCATCGTCGCTTAGTTTAGATCAAACAACTATTAATCAAATAATTAATGGATTACAACAAGCCGGATCATCTACAGCATTACCTTCTCGTGATATTCCAAGAAATGTTGAAACAATCACACACGATGAGCAGATTCAGCCTAATTTTATTCCAAAGGCATCATCGACTGATTATATTAAAGAAAATGAAGAAAATGATGATATTATTTATAATTATAATAAAAACGCGCAACAGGGTGATTCATTAGATCAATTGTATGAAGAAATCCAAATACCATTATTGATTTCGGTTATTTATTTTTTATTTCAATTGCCCATTTTTAGAAGTTATTTATTCCATTTTTTTCCTGTTCTTTTTATGAAAGATGGGAATATGGGGTTATATGGATATTTTTTCACAAGTTCACTTTTTGGATTATTGTATTATTTATTGTCAAAAATAACGACACATTTTAGTCGGTTCTAAAAAATAAGAATAAAAATTGAACTAGATATACACGTCATTATAATATAGTACACATAGAAAATGAAAGGTAAATATACTGAAAACAAAAAAGCTATTATGGCTTGGAGAGCAAATAATAAGGAAAAATATAAGGAATATCAAAAAGAATATCAACGGGAACTATATCATAAAAATAAAGACCAAAATAATCAAGCCAGACTTAAGAGATATTACTGGAACAAAATAGCTACCATTTTTAGAAATATTTTACTTGATTAAATAAAAACCCCACAAAATTTTACATTGAAAATAAAAACGTTCAATGTAAAATATAAAAATCTAACAGAATCTCATCACACGTTATAAAAATGATTCAAAAATATATACATAATCTTATTGATAATCTACCAGACAATATAAAAAACACGTCAACTCCACAAAAAATAAATATTATTCTATCGGGAGGAGCATTTAACGGTTCCTATTTAATCGGTGCCCTTCATTTTTTAAAAGAAATGGAACAGCGAAAATATGTAAAGGTTGATAAAATATCCGCGTGTAGTATCGGGTCGGTATGTGCGTTATTATATCATATAAATGCCTTGGATTTAATGACAGAATTGTATGAAATACTGTTACATCATCTAAAACATTCACATAATTTGAATGCGTTTGATTCTGTATTTGGAAAATTAAGACCACTATTACCTACAAATATTTGTGAAACAATGACAAATCGCGTGTATATATCGTATTATAATGTAAAAAATGGGAAAAAAATAATAAAAAGTAAATATCGAAATATAGATGACATATTTGAAACAATACAGCGCTCTTGTTTTATTCCAATGATAACAAACGGTGAAATCCTAGACAAAAATAAATATATGGATGGAATCACTCCATATATATTTCCGTATGTTCAAAATAAAAAATGCTTATATTTAGACTTATTTGGTAGTGATAAAATAAAATATATTTATTCTGTTACCAATGAAAAAACGAATTTTCATCGTATTTTATCTGGATTATTAGATATTCATTTATTTTTTATCAAACAGACGAATACACAAATATGTAGTTATGTGGAAGACTGGTCGTATTCACATATGTTTTATAATAAATTAAAAACGCATATTTTTGAATATATTATATATCGTATCGCACGAATATACTATCTTGTAAAAAAATATTTATCTGGATATATGCTGCGTAGTTGTATAAATGAATCTATTATTTTTAAAATAATATCAAATATAATATCAAAACTTTTTAAAGATGTATATGTACTATTATTAGAAAAATATTGTTTCTAATGTATTGAGATATTACTAACAAATTTTTCTCTCTTCGTAATTTATGAGTTATCCACCGACAACAGATAAACTTGATCCAAAAAATATAAACAACGAACCAAATAATTCCGTTGTTGTCCCCAAAAATCCGTCAGATAATGTTACAGATAAAAGTTGGACTGTTACAAATACAAATACTTTATTGAAATGGATATCCATTGGTTCACATTACATAAAAGTATTAGAGAAAAATATCGCGGATAATCGTTTGGTTATTCGATTAAATACTATTCAGTCTATTGCGCTGACAACTGCAACTGGGTCTATTGGTGTATCTCAAATAAGCTCCATATTTTCAGCACAGACGCAAATGGTGTTAACATTAATATTTACAGTAATGTCGTTTTTCTTGACTCTTTCTACTGGTGTTATCAAAGTTCTGCTTATTCAAGAAAATTTAGAAAAATATATTCAAGTAAAACAAGAATGGACGTCTTTTATTACCAATATTTCTACAGAACTGCAATTACCTAGGAGTGAAAGACAAGACGCGATAAAACTAATACGAGACAATAAAATGATGTATTTGTCGTTGTTGAATAAAGATATTGAATTGAATTATATGTCAGAAATTATAGCAAGAAAACGAATAGAAGAGGAAATAAATATTAGTAAATTAGATCTAGATGAAGAATGTAAAAATAATGTTTTGAAAAAAACCGGTAAAAATGATTTTCTAATTGATTTAGATTTTACTAAAAAAACAGCACTTCATAATGATTACTCCAAAATGATGAATAGTGTAGGTATTTCAATATCTGATATTACAAATCACATAGTGAAAACAGAGCTTCAAGCAATTGTAGAATTTGATTTGGAAGCACAGTACAGACAAGTAAAAAAAAAGGAAACACAAATCGCAAAAGAAAAATTCACAATGGAACTTCAAAATAAAGTAAAGGATATGGACACGAAACGTTCCTCAAATATGCTTATGATAACACAATCACAATCACAATCACAATCAAAACCTACACCTTTACGAGGATTAACTCGCGACATATCAAATACGGTCGAAAATAGAATGATGGGTGAAAATAGAATGATAGTTGAAAACAATGAACATTCGGAAACTATAGACACTGATAGTGCTGAAAACGATAAAGAGTCAACTGGGTTTTTTAGAAATTTGTTTAGAGTATAGGAGACTTACACAAATAAACCTCCTCTTCCTCTTTCTTTCCCTTTTATACCTTTTGTACCTTTTGTAAATTTTTTACCAAAGATACGTTTCATCATTTTATTTTTTTTTGTTTTGTTATTTGACGATGTTTTGCTATTTGATGATGGTTTCTTAACGGAATAAGTTTTCTTATTTGTGTTGTCTTTATTATCCGTGTTGCGTTTTTTATCCTTCTTCTGTATTGGTTTATTTTCCACATTCATTTTATCACTTGGTCTGTATCTTAAAAACCATTCTTCGAATTCTGGGTCATCCCTCTTCCCCTTTAATTCTTTATGTTTTTCGGATTTTTCGGCACGCATTTCTTCCACCGTTTCTTGATGTCCGTAACAATTAATACTAAAACGCTTTAATAACCCGGATTGTTTTAAACGATTTTCTTGTTGAACATCAAATAAAAACTGTGACATGCAAATAATTCTATCTGTGTTAAAATAGTCTCTCCCTGAATATAAAAACGCCAAATAAAAACTCAACATAGTATCAATTGTAGCTATTTTTAATGGATGTCCATCAATATTAATTATATTATAACTGTGACACGCGATGGGTTTATAAATGAACGCAATAGTATCTTTCCCAACTAGTATTTGATAATGAGGCGCAATAATATCTCCAATGGCTTGTCTTTCAACAATCTTTATATTTTTAAAACCATCATCTTCTAGTCGTTCTTTTAAAATGTTCGCAGTTTTATCAGGTTCTTCCGACAATACATCAAAATCAGGAACACTTTCTAATTGTTTTCTTAATTTTTTTGGCATATATTGTGAATATAACGAGATTGCATAACTCCCGAAAAAAACGACACCTTGTTGTATAAATGAATCCCTCACGGTTTTATATATTTTCTCTTGGTCATTTTTTGCAACCAAATCTCTTTGAAAATCCATGTCACTACAATGTTCTCCTTTTAAAGGATAATTTTTATTCAGTAAAGTCAAACGCTTTAATACCTTTTCCCATCGCCCAACATCACCAGCAGGTCTGGATAGTTCTAAATACATTGACATTCTAAGAAAATTGGGAGGCGCGTATAAAATACCATTAACCTTAATGCTGTCATTTTTAAGGGCGTTATAAATATCTTTGTGGACGTATGTTATATCAGCCATACCCAAAAAATTAACAAACACTTTATATGTACCGTGGTGTTGTCCTGATTTGGCTTCCACTTCAAGAAATCCCTCCTTCACATAAATATCGGCTAATTCCTTTGCGTCTCCCAATGCGTCTGTACTAAAAAAATCGTAATCAGATAATTCGACATCTTTATTGTAAAATTGGTCTGCTTTTGGTAGTATATTATTTATCGCGGTTCCGCCATATACGATGAGTTTTTTATGTCTGATAAAATTCTCTACAATTTCAATCATTCGTTTAATTTCGGGTGAATTTACAGAAGCTTTTCCAATTTTTTCTTCTGCCTTGTCCACGACTGTTCGTAAAATAGCTAATTCACAATCTTGAAATGATAAACCTTTATCACATACTTTGTTTTTCATATTATTTTGTCTGTATATTATCTGTATATAATATTATATTTTCTAAAAAATAATATTATTGTGAATGAAATCATATTTTCTAAATTTTGAAACTATAATAATCCGCTTTCACTTCTCTTGTCTGGAACGAAAGAGCAGGATTTTGTTTAGTAGCTTCAGGAATAATGACAGGTATATATCGCAATCTTTCCGGTTTTAAACAAAACGCATACCCAGATTTGTCAAAAAAAGAATCATTTTCCTGAATATTTACGTCATTTAATTGATATCTCATTGCGGTCATTTGAACCCCTGTCTCTCTGCAAACAATACCACTAGGATTTGCAGGATTAGATGAGTCATTATCTGGCATTGCAATAGTCATATTTTGTTTATTAAAATCTTGAAGTTCAACAATATCCGGTGTATTTTTTACACTATAATATGTTAATGCGCGCATAAAAATAGAATTACTCGTTATATTCACATATTCATAAAATTCCTTGTTTTCCATAAAACTGTTGTTTGATTTTTCGACAATAACAATTATTTTTTTTTGTAAATCTATTAGTTTTAGATTCCCCATATTTTTACCATTATGTTCATAACTTGTAGTCGGTCCAAGAAACAACGAGTCATATTGTATAAAAATATCTGCTAAATTTTTGTACATTTCCGGGTTGGTAGATTTAAATCTGAAATGAAGTATAATAGGGTCCAACGGATTGGGTGCTGTGCTTCCTGAAAACGCGTAATTAGCAATAATATTCATTGCTTCTGACACGGGAACATAGTTGTATGTCTCTTTAACAAAATTGCTTTTTACACTACTTGTTGCAATAACTGGTTGATTATTCACTGAATATATTTCGAAATCCAATCCTCTAACACCCTGTTTCAAAATATCTTTAAGAGCACACGTTGCAACAAAATCATTTTTGTATGTACCAGCACTGCAGCAATTATATGCTGTTTTGATATAATAATCTCTAAATAAATAATTGCAGTTAGGGTCATTTTTATTTAAAGATGTGATGCTTCCATTTATTTTAGAGTAAAGTTTATCTATTGCTGAACAATTTGTTGTGTGTAAGTTCGACATACGCCATAAATATATTGTGGCAAAAATTACAATAAGTATGATAAATGCTAATATTATATTTGCTGCCGTATCTTCCTTAAGTGCCATTATTTTATTCAATGTATTTTCTATTGCGTTTGATGATTTTGGATTTACTTGCATATTGTCTATATCTTATATTATAGTATAAATATATAATTAAAAATATAAATTTATATATTTAATTGTATTTTTAGACAAAACAAAACAAACAAAACAAAACATAATGTCCAAAAATGTAAAAGGGTATAAATATATATTATTTGTATAGTATAACTAAAAATGGCCGGCGGTTTATTACAACTTGTCTCACAAAGTCAACAAAATATCATTTTAACAGGAACACCACAAAAAACATTTTGGAAATCTACATGGATGCGTTATACTAATTTTGCACTTCAAAAATTCCGGTTAGATTTTGAGGGAGCACGCACATTACGGTTATCCGAAGAATCTATATTCACATTTAAAGTAAAAAGATATGCGGATTTATTGAATGATTGCTATCTCAGTGTAGAACTCCCAAATATTTGGTCACCTATTATGCCACCAAATACAGACCAAGAGTCAGAAGCTACAAATTCGGGTGTATGGGCACCATATGAATTTCGCTGGATTGAAAATATCGGCGCTCAAATCATTTCAAACATTACAATTACTTGCGGAAATCAAACACTACAAGAATTTTCGGGTGCATATTTGCTCGCAATGGTTCAGCGCGATTTTTCAGCTGAAAAAAAGGCACTATTCGACAGGATGACTGGAAATGTCCCGGAATTAAACGATCCAGGTAATTCAGGTACTCGTGTAAACGCATATCCAAATGCGTATTATACAGACGATCCTGCTGGAGCTGAGCCTTCCATACGCGCCAGAACATTGTATATCCCATTGAACGCGTGGTTCAATATGAAAAGTCAAATGGCGTTTCCTTTAACAGCACTTCAATATAATGAGCTGCAGATAAATGTAACACTGCGTCCTATACAAGAACTATTTCAAATTCGTGATGTTATGGACACTGCGAATAGTTATCCATATATTGCGCCAAATTTCAATCAATATTACATGCAATTTTACCGATTTTTACAAACACCACCTGATGTTGAATTGGGAGTCGGATCTTATGTAGATACAAGAACGTTGTGGAATTCAGATGTGCATTTAAACTGTACATATTGTTTTCTATCTAACGACGAGTCTAGAGTATTTGCACTTCAAGAACAGAAATATTTATTCAAACAAGTTCGAGAAAATATTTTTTATAATGTGACTGGTTCAAACAAAGTTCAATTAGATTCAGTTGGGATGATATCCAATTATACGTTTTACATGCAGCGAAGTGACGCAAATTTAAGAAATGAGTGGAGTAATTACACAAACTGGCCATATAGATATTTACCTATTGATATTACACAGGCATTATCTACCGGAACTTTTGAAATTGTAAGAACGAATCCAGATGGCTCTACTATAGTAGTTGATATTGGACCAGGTGTCAACGCAAATGGTAAATCAACCGGATACTATATTACTGGAAATTATAATTTTGAAAATGAAAAAAACATATTATTGAATATGGCAATTTTATTGGACGGCGCATATAGAGAAAATTCTCAACCAAGTGGTGTCTATAACTACATTGAAAAATATATTCGCACTTCAGGGAACGCACCAGATGGATTATATTGTTACAATTTTGGACTGCATACATCACCGTTTGATTTACAACCGTCTGGCGCAATTAACATGAGTATGTTTTCAAACATTGAACTGGAATTAAATACGATAGTCCCTCCATTAGATCCTCAAGCACAATCTTTGGCGATTTGTGATCCACAATCAGGCAATATAATCGGTATTAACAAGCCGACATGGAGAATTTATGATTATAATTACAATTTGAGATTCTTTGAAGAGAGAATAAATATGGTTACTTTTGTGGGGGGTAATTGTGGGTTGATGTATGCTACTTAGATGGGTGAAGGGATATAATTTATAAAATAGCTTAAAGAAACTCGGTATGTAAGTGTCTTTAAGTAGGAAAATCAATAATATATATAAAAGGAAAAAAGTGGTGTTTTCCAAAAGTCGTTTGGTTTTTCCTTTTTGGACAAAAATAAATGTCCAAAAATGGCTTATACGAATTAACTCCCCGAAAAAGGGTGTTTTTTTTGGCTTATGTAGACAAAAGTGAAAATCGCCAAATAATTTGGCTGCATAATAAAAAAATTCAAATTTTAAAAAAAATAAAAAAAATAAAAAAAAAGGTTTAGAAACTTTTCTTGTCACAATATATAAGTGACGATGGTGACAGAAAGTTGCGATATAAATCATACGATTTTTAGATGTGAAACTTGTGACTATAATACAAGCAAGAAGAGTAGTTATAACAAACATTTATTGACATCTAAACATAAAATAGCAACAAATGGTGACAGTTCAGTGACTCAAAGTAGCGATTATACATGTGCAATATGTTCAAAGAAATATATGTCTAGAAATGGATTATGGTGTCATAAAAAAAAATGTAAGAATGAAGAAAAAAATGAAGAAGAAGAAAATAAAAATAATGACGAATTACACAATAATAGTAATTTTATATTAGAAATCTTGAAGCAGAATCAGGAATTCAAAGAACTTATTTTAGAAAAACCAGTACCAGCTGATACAAACGATTCATTAATAATAGAATTATTAAAGCAAAATCAAGATTTCAAAAATCTTATGATTGAACAAAATAAATACATGATGGAGCAATCCAAACAAATGATGGAATTAGCAAAAAACGCCGGGAATCATAACAATAATACTACTAATAATACTACCAACAAATTCAACATGCAAATCTTTTTGAACGAAACATGCAAAGACGCTATGAGTATAACTGAATTTGTGAATTCTCTCGTTCTAACCTTTAAAGATTTGGAAGATTTAGGTCGTTATGGATATACACAAGGAATAACCAATATATTTACTAGAGGATTGCAAGCGACAGAAATTTCAAAACGTCCGATTCATTGTAGCGACATAAAAAGACTGATCATTTATATTAATGATGTAAATGGGTGGGAAAAGGATAATAGTTCACAAGAAAAAGTAATCCAACTAATAAAGAAAATCGCTGGGAAAAATCTGAGACAAGCTACCGAGTGGATGAGAATAAATCATTCAATGATACACGGACCAGATTCATACGAACAACGCCAATACTTGAAAATGATATCGCAATGGTTTGGAGGTACCGATGAAGAGAATGTGAAAATCTATAACAAAATCATCCGAAATATCGCACCGCAATGCTATATTGATAAATATCCAGCGTTGAAATAAATTATTGATTTTTTTAAGTAGGAAAATCAATAATAAAAATATACAACCCAAAATCCTACAAATATTCATTCGCAGCAGGTGGTCCATCATACATAAACTCACCAGATAAGGTATGTCGTTTTGGATAATTTTTTATATACACCTGTTGTCCAGGATTATATCGTTTATCAAACAACTTACTACCAAGATCAAATGAGTTTTTCCACGTATTGTCACCTTTAAAATATTCAGGTGGATTTTGATTTTGATCTGGTTTTTTTACATAACCAGGTTCATTTTCTATCGGCATTGCTTGTGTACCAATATCAGTCGTTAATGTCGAAAATGTGGGTGAAATTGCAGTAGTCAATTTTCCCGCTTCATTTAAACCAGAAATTTTTACTGTGGGTGCCAATGGTATTGTTTGAATTTGGGGTTTACACCCATAACAGTCTAAATCGGATAAACATTGTCCACCCGTTTTTGAGCAACGATTGTTTGGTCCGCACATATTTTTACAACTATATGAAGTATTAATGGGGACATTTACATTATGATTTGTAGCGGAATTAGTATCAAACTGTTCAATAATATATTTATTTGTAGTTAAATAATGAAGCCATTTTAATATTCCTATCAATAAAATAAATGTAATAAATGCAACAACATATATAGTTATTTGAGATGACATCATATATAAATTATAGCAAGAAAAAAATGTTAAATATGTGTTAAAAACCATTTAGGAAAATAAGAAAATAGGAAAATAGGAAAATATCATTTCTTATGTAAAATAAAATTGTAAAAATTTTATATCCTTTAATAATAGTATCAATCAATGTCCACAATAGATGAAAAAAAAAATAAATCAAATAACGGTTCTAAGTTACAGATTGCTGATTTTTTCAAGTCATTGTTTGGACAACTATTTATATTAGGTATCATTATTCTAGTAGGTTCATTTATATTATTTAATTGTAAAGTTGCCCAAACAAATCTACTACCAACGTGTTTGACCCTTTTTCCCTACACAGATGTAGTCCCACCAATTAATCCAATTGTAGCCGACATTAATATTGTAAAAACATCAAACGCGGAATTTTCTACTAAATTATCATTTTCACCTGAAGAAAATATGAAATCAATGAATGCGGGTATTTTAGGGTCATTAAAAAATATGATTGATGGGCCAAACTCATCTGTATATAAATTATATATAGCAACAACTCTTCAAGAATTAATTGCGACTAATTTTACCATTATTAATTCATATTATAATTTATTAAATTCATATTTATCTGAATCACTTATTATTTTTGTAGCACCACTTTTTTCGTGGTTATTATACTTGTTCATCGTGGTGGTAAATAATTTTTACATGTGGATTTTATGGTTCAAGAATATTTCTTTATTATTTAGTGAAAAAACGGGAACATCAGAAAAGACTACGTGGAAAGCAGGTAATATGTGGACTGCTGGTAATATATTAATGTCATTATTAACAATATATATCCTTGTTATACTATTTTTTATACTGGGTATATGGTTAATAATACCATTAACCGTCGGAATTATTTCCATATATTGTTTATTTTACCCCATTGGGTTTAGTGCTAAAAACGCAACAACGGGAAAACCGTATGGAGTAATGAGCACTTTATTAAACATATTAAAATATAAATTAAGTATTATAATGTATATCACATCATTATTTGTCATCTTAAATGCGTCAGCAACATTCGGTGGATATTTAGCGTTTGTTGCGTTGATCGCGTGTTTATTATTATATTTCTTTTCAGATATTTACATGTCTTATTTTCCAAAGGCGGTTGATCATGCAACTTCTGGTCTAGGAGATTTTTTACAAGCGGCTAAAACGTGTATTCCGGTCGCAGTAGAAAATGAACCAGAACACTTATCATTATTTGGGAAATTAAGAAGAGTTATTTTCGGGGCGTAAGGGGGGACAACCGATGTATAATAAGTTTTCTCAAAAAAAGTAAAACGTTCAAATATAATATAAACAATATTTATTATCTATATATAATTATGTCTAATAAAAGTAGTGGAAAAGACGCATTGCTACCATTTGTAAGTATATGCACACCAACATTTAATAGACGTCCATTTTATCCAGCCATTATTAGATGTTTCGAAAGTCAAACATATCCGAAAGATAGAATAGAATGGATTATCATTGATGATGGTACGGATAAAATAGAAGATTTGGTTGCACATATACCACAAGTAAAATATTTCAAATACAACGAAAAGATGGTTTTAGGTAAAAAACGAAATATTATGCACGATAAATCAAAAGGGGATTTTATTGTTTACATGGATGACGACGATTTTTATCCACCAGACCGAGTTTCTCACGCGGTAGAAACTCTTCAAAAAAATCCTAAGGCGCTATGTGCCGGTTCAAGTGAAATGTATATATATTTCAAACATATTCATAAAATGTATCAATTTGGTCCATATGGTCCGAATCACGCTACGGCTGGTACATTTGCGTTTCGCAAAGAATTGCTACAGCAAACTAGATATGAAGAGGGAGCCGCATTAGCCGAAGAAAAACATTTTTTGAAAAACTATACAATTCCGTTTGTGCAATTAGATCCAATGAAAACAATATTGGTATTTTCACACGTGCAAAATACTTTTGACAAAAAAACATTATTAAATGGTGCGCCAAATAAAATGGTAAAAGAAACAACAAAAACAGTAGATGATTTTTTAAAAGATGATGTTGAAATTAAACATTTTTTTATGGAAAAAATAGACGAAGCCTTGTCCAATTATTCCCCTGGAAATGTAGAGAATAAACCAGATGTATTAAAACAAATGGCCGAAATGACTAAAAAACGAGAGCAGGATCAAGTAGAATATAACAAAAAATATAAGGAAATAATGGATAATGACCCAGTCCAAACGGTTGCAGCATACCAACAAGCATTATCAGAACAAAATGTAAAACATCAAATTTTGGTAACTAGTAATAATCAATTGAGAGAAAAAGTGACCTATTTGGAAGGTAAAATAGCAGAATTGATTCAGAAACAGATTAGTGATAAAAAACTCCAAACAACACAAGTAGTACCACCGACACCACCAAAACAAAATAAAAAGAAATAAAAAAAGTAAAAACGTAAAAAATAATACATTTTAGTCTATCATTTAGTCTAAAATATATTCTATGTTCTATGTTCAATATTCATTATTCATCTATATCACTTTTTTCATCTACAATATCCTCTATATCCGCCGCGTTTTCTTTCGTATATTTATCAATATATCTATAAATTCGATTTACATCCAACTTGGTAATTTCATAATTTTCAAAAAGCAACGTCATTTCAGTCTCATCATATTTATTTCGAATATCTAAAAAAAACGAAAAAATATCTTTTTTATCCATGCCAAGTTGTTGACATAAATCTTGAATAAACAGCGAATTATTATATTCCGTTGAATATTTGGTTAGAACCTTTGTAAATCTGACCTCCAGTGGATTATATTTCGGCTTCTTTTTAAAAGAATCGTGATATAATTTATTGTTTTTAAATGTTTTTATGAGAGAACTCATCTCATTAAACTGCCAAATTTGTTTTTGAAAAGTAATACGATCGATATAATCCGCTAAACACATATTATTCAATAAATTTATATAGAACGGAATAGACACATTTTTTTTCATTTTTCCTATCACATCAATAATATTTTCGTGCCATAATAACCCGACGATTGTTCTGTCCGTTTCATTCATAATTGTCAAATGATCATTTATAGAATAGGGTGTATTAATAAGTTTTTGCGTTATCTTCTTAGTATCATCATTGTATGATTTTACGTGAAAAATATTTTGTATTATTTCATTTTTTAACACACTTTGCTTATTTTGATAAATGTTGTATATTGTTTTCAATTTTCGTAAATCATTTTGAACAAATGTAACTATACTTTGATTTAATGATTCTTCTATTATATTTGGCATTAATGTGGTAATTAGATTTTTAACTTGGGGTAAAGTCGGTGTTTTTAATTCTATCGTATGACACACCTTCATTAATTCTTTGATTTTTTTATCAAGATGATAGTTGCCAATACATATAATCGGATTCATGGTATTCTCCTCTAATTTTTGTTTTTTTGTTTTTTTGGGGCGTATTAATTTAATAAGAGAATTGATCCCACCTTTGTCTCCATTATTCATCCCATCTATTTCATCCATTACTATTGCAATTTTTTTAACCTTTTTATGAAACATACTCATTATATTTTTGTCTGACATATTATGCTTTGTGATTGTATCTATTATAGACTTATTTCTTATATCCCCAGCGTCATACTGTATAATATCGTAGTCTAATTCCTTCAAAATATTCATTACAAACATTGTTTTGCCTGAGCCTGGTTCACCATATATGTAAATTCCCTTTTTCAGTAAATTATTATGTTTATTTAATTCAAAATTTGTTAATACTTCTTTTATTTTTAACACAGCATCTTCTCTATTTAGGATATTATTCATGTCTATTTGATGCATATTTCCGTATTCTGTATATTTGTATTTATAGTTATATTGAATATCTTTTTATGTTGATTTTTACCTAGAATACTTCAAATCTTGGGGCGAAGGAGTTTATTTATTTGCAACTAACGATATATCACACGGGTCATCTACACCAGATGTTATTCCATCCCACGTAATACCACATTCTCTCGCCCATTTAGATTTTGAACACAACGATTGTGCTCCAATATATGGCGCACCTGAAAAATCCATTGTTAAATGTTGTCCTTGAGGGACACTACCATTACATTTTCCTAAATTTTTCACGTTTGAACATTTAGATCCGTTTTGACCCATATCTACCCAATAATCAGGACAATCGCCTACTACTGGCGGCCAATTTTGTGAGTTTTTTGATTTATATATAAAATAGCCAATAACAATTAATAGTATAAATAGAATAAAGAATGCTATTCTTAAAACATTTACTTGAAAAGATGCCATCTATATATTATATATAGATACATAAATGTATAAAAAAAATAAAATATATAATATATAATATAAAAAAAATATAAAATTTTTTTATTTGAATAATGTAAATGAATAAGAATAAACCGTCAAATGGTAGGGTTGATACAAATGGCCCTAAAATGACTGATTTATTTCAAATGTATGATAAAATACCTGTAAATCAATGTGCCACTTTTAGGAATCCCACAGAAGGATTATGGGATAATACTGCATTATCAAATACATATTTTTCTGGTGATAATATCACCATTATTCAAAATGGTATTCGAGCAGGTGTATATAAAAAATCGAATAGTCAATATGTTATTAGTGATCAAGATGGTGACACTCTTAAAATTATAATGCGTAGTATATTTTTACAACACGCAGCTAATCAAACTGATGATATAAGAGGTCAAGTTGAACAATTAAATAAAATTGTATTGGATTATACTATTCCTCAAGTATATGCAGAAGTCATCGGATATTATAAATATTTGAGTGATGCTGGAACAATGTACACGCCTATGGCACACCCCGTTATGGCACAAAATAATGATAAACAACTACAGTTGAAACCGTGGTTCTAATGAGAAAAAAATGTACAAATATATATTATTTATACATTTTTTGTTTTTTCTATTTTTTATTTTTTGTGTTTTTTATTTTTGGGGTTTTTCTATTTTCGATTTTTTTATTTTTTCTATACTATACTACTACATTCAACTTGTTTTTCTTAACCATTACTTTCGCTACCACCTTGGCCGTTTTTTTTGTCGGAGAAGACACACGACTTCTTAGTTCTTTATAATGTAAATATTCCGTTTCCAATACAACCAATTCTTTCAACCACATTTGTTGAATCGTTGTTGCTTTGACATTATCTAATTCAACCATTTTATTTTGATGATCATTCTCCAGTTTTTCAACATTTTCTTGTGACACGCTATCCATTGGCAGTTTGGTTAAATATTTAAAATCGGAGTCTTCATCAATAACGTTATATCCTTTTTCGAGTAACATTGCCGACACTTCATCCTTTTTCTTACGTCTCAAATCAACTGTCCCTTCTAGAACTTCTTTAATATATTTTACTTTATTTGACAATAGGACAAGTTCTTCCGTAATAGCCATAATCAGATAATTTTTTCTTACTTGATACATTTGTAGACGTGTGTCAAAGTAATCGTCGATAATTTCACATACATTCTCATATTTTTTTAATTTATCTTCTGCGTCAAACAAATGCATATTTGTGGTCGTATTCGTCGTGAATAGTTTAAACATCTTTTCCAACCCGTTACATCCATTTTCCGAGACAGTCGATTCTAGTTCATCTAACAACCCCTTTTGAAGCGTAATGATAAAATCTATAATTGTGTCAGATGACATGTCATCATAATCCTTAATAACGGGTGTAATTTTTTTACCGGCTTTGTCAACAGATTCGGTCAACTGTTCCAAATATTCTTTATAATCATCTAACCATGTTCCAATGGGTAACTCTACTATACGAATCTTATCAGGACCCACTTTTTCATATTTTCCCTTGACTAAGAATTTATTGTCTGAAATTTTGGAAATAGACCCAGTAAATCCTTCATAATATGGCATAAATTCTTGGACAGGAGGAGGAGTTTCAGATGACGCAAGTTTTTGTCGCAAATATTGAATAATTTCCATAGGATTATAACACATAATATCCGTACTGAAACCCGTCCCAATACCTTTCGTTCCATTCACTAAAATCATCGGAATAATCGGCGCATAATATAACGGTTCAACTGGTAATCCATCATCATTTAAATATTTTAAAATCTTATCATCCGCGTCGGGAAATATAATACGTGTCAATTTATTGAGTTGTGTAAATATATATCTTTCAGATGCACTATCTTTACCTCCTTGTAATCGGGTTCCGAATTGTCCGTTTGGCATTAATAAATTAATATTATTCGACCCCACAAAATTTTGCGCCATATGAACAATGGCTCCATTTAGCGACGCTTCACCGTGATGATATCCCGAATGTTCCGATACATAACCACTAAATTGCGCAACCTTTATTTCAGTATTTAAATTCTTTTTAAACGCCGAGAACAATATTTTTCTTAAACTGATTTTGAGACCATCCATCAAGTTGGGAATACTTCGATCGCAATCATATTTTGAAAAGTGAATCAGTTCTTTATTAATGAATTCCTCATATGGCACGAGTTCTTTCGTAGTATCTAAATAACTTTCGCGATTATACCCCCCCAACCATTCTTTTCTATCGTCTGCGCGTTTTTTATTAAATACCATATCAATTGTGTCGTCACTAATTTGTCCACTATGTTCAAATCCTACTAATTTTTTTTGTGCGAAGTATTCTTTGAATTCCTTACTTGTACTTGTTCCCAATCCTTTATAATATTTAATTTTCCACCCCTTGGAATCATTGTCCTCTTTCCAAGTCTGATACTCGCCTTCACTATAGAATATCAATTCTTGAACACCTTTTCGCGCTTTTAAAATAGGGGTATTCATAAAACCGATAAAACCAGGAATTTGTGAAAGCGAAGACCATTCAGATTGGAATAGATTAATACACAAGCCTTTAATATGAGAGCCATCTAAATCCTGGTCTGTCATAAAGAGTACACGCCCATATCGTAAGGATTTACTGACATCTTGTGCGGTCTTATATTCTTTTCCAGTCTCTAGACCCAGAATTTTCTTGATCTCTGCAATCTCTTTATTTTCGGCAATTCTTTTCACTTGTTCCCCGCGAACATTGAGAATCTTTCCTTTCATAGGATACACACCAATTGTGTTGCGGTCTTCGGAAGATAATCCAGATACAATACCAGCCTTCGCTGAATCTCCTTCGCAAAATATGATAATACATTGCGCGGATTTTTCGGTCCCAGCCCAATTCGCATCAATCAATTTGGGGATTCCGCGAATACTTTTGGTTTTGGCGCCATCCGTTTTTTTCGCGGCCTTGTTTTCCTTTACTTCGGTGAGCGCACACGCCGCATCCATTACACCCATCTTCGCCAACTTATCTATGAATTTATCGCTTACGGACGATGTAGAGCCGAATTTAGCGGAGGGGGTATTCATAAAGTCTTTCGTTTGACTATCGAAAGAGGGATTTTCAATGTCACATCGTAAGAATAGAATGAGTTGTTCTTTGATACTATTTGCGTTTACGATGACTTTCTTTTTCTTTTCAATATACGCTACCAATTTTCTAGTGATTTGATTTAAAATATATTCGACGTGTTTTCCACCCTTTGCTGTATGAATGCCATTTACGAATGATACTTGAATAAATTCGTGCGTTGGTGATAGAGCTACAGCATATTCCCATCGAGGACCCGCTTCTTCATACACACGTTTTACGTCGTCTTTCTCGCCAATATACATGTCTACATATTGTTGGAAGTTTTTCACTGGAATGGGAATGGAATTATATTTTACTTTGATTGATTTGTCGGTGATTGCAGCAACATCGAATACACGTTTTCTAAGCAGAGCGATTGTGTCTGGAGTTAGATTTGACGCACCTAACCCGAGTCGCGCGTAATCAGGTTTGAATACAATTTTGGTGTATGGTTTTGATTTACATTTTGTTATGCTAGGTTTTCCGATTTCATCCAGATTATTTTTGAATTCTTGTGTATATTTAAGACCTCTTACGTGGTCGACTGTCTCAATATAGCCGTATGTTGACCAAATTAAAACTAACTTAAATCCAAACCCATTTTTACCACCTACTATTTTTTTTTCTGTTTTATCGTAATTTGTTGATGTTCTAAGATGTCCAAAAATTAATTCTGGAATCCAAATATTATACTCGGGATGCTGCGCAATATCAATTCCATTTCCATCATTTACCATTGTAATGGTTCCGTCTTCTTGGATGGAAATATCAATGTAACTGACTGGGATTGTATTTGGAATATTATCTGTGAGTGCTTGTTGCATGCGGATCACGTGATCCCTGCAATTTACGATACCTTCATCAAATAATTTGAAAAGCGCTGGGACATAATTAATATTTTTTTCTACAATTTTATCACCTGAATCCTTTAGAATCCACATAAACGAATCCACGTTTTCGACAGACCCGATATAAGTATCTGGGTTATCTAGAATGTGCTGCTTATCAGTCTTCTGTTGGTATTTATTTGCTAAGGTTGAATCGTTTGATGATGACGACATGTTTTATTATAATACATTTACTGAATATGATATTTTTATATTCAATTTTATTTATAATAGATAGATAGGAAGTTAGAACTCCTTCACTAAAGTTCCGGAGTTTAGTCGCTCACATTTGCTTACGCATCGGATCACTCCAAAATACAAAATACGACAAAATACGAAATACGAAATACAAAATACGAAATACGAAATACAAAATACAAAATACAAAATACAAAATACAAAATACGAAATACGAAATACAAAATACAAAATAAGTAAAAAATAATAAATATATATCAATATATCAATATATGAATACAATAATAATCGAAAATGAAATTATAAATTTAGTTCCGGATTTGTTAACAGATCGTATTATAACTCATATTGAATCACCTATTGGTATTTTAACAGACCCAAATTATAATTCTCAAAACTTATCATCTATTAATACATCTACTATAGGTAATAATACAGGTAATAATATAGGATATTATACAGAATATATAATTTCGTCATCATCCATTGCGTATGATAATGTAGAATATGCTAATTCATATAATAGTTTAAAATATTTGCCAATTAATTTATTTACAAATGGTATTAATGATTTTACTTCAAACCGATGTTATAGTAGTACCACTGGAACTTATACAAACCCATCTCCAACTATTAGTACATTTTTATCATATAATAAAATAATACATATTTCGGGAGAATGGGTACAAATTCAGTTTCCAAATCAAATCGTTTTAAAAAATTATAGTTTAACTCCGGGTGATTATACTACAAACATAATTAATTTTCCTAGTCATTGGTATTTGATTGGTTCAAATGATGGTTCAAATTGGGTTGAAATAGATCATCGAATCAATTCTATTAATTATGCAAATACTACTGGCGCAGAAATTACATATTATATTAATAATAATTTATCGTTTATGTACTATAGATTAATATTTATAAAATTAAGTAGCCTACAAACGTGTGGTTGTGTGGGTATTACAAAATATGGTGTGCGTGTAAAAATATCCAAATGGAAATTATTTGGAAATAATAATTTTCCAATTGCTCCCATTATAACATCGGCTGTTTTAGGTAATAACCGCATTAACATTTCATTCGTTGATAATTATAATAAATTTGATATACCAAATACCAGTTACGAGTATTCGTTAAATAATGGTGATTGGGTAGATGTTAATCCTATAAATATAGATAATATAAATAAATCTATACTAATTGATGACCTAGAAAACTTTACATCACAATCAATACAAATACGATCTAATTCACGAAATATTACTAGTTCAGAATCAACTGTTTTTAGATTTACACCTTCTCCACCCGCTGACGCTGTTTATGATAATACACCCGTACATGAAATAATTGTAAATAAGGAATCATTTGAATTAAGAATGTTAACAACAACGAATAATTTTTCATCCAAAAACCATATAGGTTGTCAAATATATACAACTAATCTATTTAAAGAACCGCGGACAGATCCATTCACCATTTTATATGGAAGTCCTACTATTATTTTTGAAAATGAATACTATTATATTACATTTATTGACAATGGTATCATTGATTTTCTATTACCTATATCTGCAGATGTAAATGATTTTCATGTTCTTGTGGTTGGTGGTGGTGGTGGTGGTGGTGATTGTACTCCAAGTCCTATTTTTAATTCAGGTGGTGGTGGTGGCGCTGGCGGTGCTGTAAAATTACAAAATATGTCGGTTTCGCGAGCTATATATAATATAACTGTAGGTCAAGGTGGACAAGCAGTAACTCCAACACAACCATTTTCTACAAATGGATCAAATTCAGTGTTTTCAACAGTTGTTGCGTTAGGTGGCCTCAAAGGTTCAAACGCAACTAATAATGGTGGACAGGGAGGTATAGGTAATAATGGTGGAGGAAGTGGTGGTAATGGTGGAACCGCATCATCTGTTCAAGCAACTAATGGTTCAAATGGAACATCGACTATAGTAAATTCAATTACAACATATTATGGCGGTGGCGGTGGCGGTGGATCATATAGATTTCAACCATCAAGCAGTGTTGGAGGTTTAGGTGGAGGAGGTGGAGGGGGGTTTAACTTTAAAGATGGGTTACCAAATACGGGTGGTGGAGGAGCCGGAAGAAATGGTAATGGTGATGGTAATAATAATGGGGGACAAGGGGGTTCTGGAATTGTCATTATTTATTTTAAATACACACCCACATTCAAAACGATATTTACAGGTCCTGTAAAAAAATGTGTCCAGGATATCAACAAAAAAGTGGCAAATAGTAGTGCTGATGTTGACCAAACACTCACACAATCTCAACGTGCTGTAAATGCCATTAAATATTCGACTGGTGGTAGAGTTGTTTATGGAAATTCTGCTACAACTTCGAATAGATTAAATTTTATGGGCAGAACAGAAGGACAACCTGGCGGAATAATAGGACCGCTAAGAAATAAATTTTAGAAGATGCGTTGCGTTGAAAAAATGTTGATTTATTTAGGGAGAATATATTTTTTTCTCCTTTTAATTTATAATGACTCGTTATACAAAAAACGCAAAAGGGCAATATCAAATTAAAGGGAAATCCTATGATATGTTGGAAGGTTCTCGAGCTTGTGTGTGGCACGAAACCGCATACAAAACCAGTGGGGGGCTCAAGAAATCTGATCTTATGATGAACAAGAGCAAGCGCATTGTATCTAAAGCAAAGCACGCCACAGCATCAAAGGAGAAACGTTTGATTAAAGCTGGGTATGGAACCAAGAAGGGAAAGTTCGGGTTTGTCAAATTGAATGGAAGCAAGAAGTCGAGACGTTCTAAGAAGATGCGAGGTGGGAAAACCGTCATGTTAAGCCCTCTTGAATTGAGTAACTAAATATTTTGTTATAAAAAATAAAAATAATAATTGTTGTGATTATTATTTTTTCTATTTTCTGTTTTTATTTTCTGTTTTTATTTTTTATCAACAATACCACGAACTCGATATAAATGTATCAAATTCGATAAACTGTATCATATTAGCAGACACATATTTTTCAAAATATCGTTTACTAACCGTAAATTTGGTTTGTCTGTTTTTTAAGTAATAATCATACATTTCATCAAATGATATAAGCGGTGTCGTGCCCTCACTAGATGATATATGTTTATAATACATTTTCAAAGATTCTAATGATGTGTCTATCTCAGAATTTTTATTCCACAATGAACATCTGATGTTTAATATATATTTATTTTCGTGTATTACGATATTTGGGAAATAATGATTGATTATTTTTAAAATATCGTGTTCTGTAATATTACCATTGGAAGAACACGTGTTATAATTATCTTGTGTCCATTTTTTGAATAATCCACACATTTCATCAATTTCTAATTCCATTTCAACTCCTTCGACAGTCGTCTCCGGAGTTCCCTCGCTTTTCGCTACGCTTACAACCGTCGCCTTTTGCTGCGCTGAAGGCTTCGGATCGCTCCAAAAACCAGATTCTCCGGGAATCGTCGGATTCATTGTTTTTTCCCAAAAAAGAATAAAATCACTTACAGATGGTAAATATTTACTCGTTATATTATTAAATGTATCTGTTGTTTCATCATAAGAATATTTTTCTTTCAACATATTTTTAAGTGTATTTGAATATATCATGCTTGGAAATGAATAGTGCGATATAAATAATTTCCAAATATAGTGCATATTTTTCCAATTTATCGAAAATTTACAAGAAGAATTAGAAGTAGAAGTAGAAGTAGAAGAAGAAGCAGAAGAAGCAGAAGAAGAAGAAGAAGAAGAATCTTCTACTTTTTGAAGCGAGTGTTCACAAAATTTTTGAAACATTTCAGTTTGTGTATGTTCTTTCAAATATAGCGTATATTTTGATAAAGATTCATCCGTATTATTTAACAGATATTGCTCTGAATTTCCGAATCGTGTTGAATAATACGCTGCGACACATAAAATATCTAATCCCGTTTTTGATAAAACATTGTGCCAATTATCGATGGATACATTGCTATTTATATTTATTAATCTACAATTTGCATAATCATAATTTTCGTGATATTTCGTGACAAAATTGTGTGTGATATTTGCATATCCAGTCGTTATATATGATATATTATCCAATTCGGCTAAGATTTTTTTTGTTTTGGGTTTGATCAAAAACACGAGATCGTCATTTGTTTTTTTAAGAATGTTATCTCCAAGCACTGTTAAAAAATATTTGGCTTGGTTTCTATTCGAAAAAATGACGGGGTATAATAAATGCATGACGTGCTGAATGGTAGATGTTTCCGGTATGGATTTTAGCAAGTTTCTCTCTTTTATCTGTTTTAAAATATTTATTTTAGTTTTTTGTTTCCATTCCATTAGCGTTCTGTCTTTAGAAATAGTAGTTAAAAGTTGGTGTTGAATATCGTCTTCTTTTATCGCACTGTAGTGTTTACCGTTATATTGATAAAAACAGCTGTTATTTGCTAGATAATAGTATTGATTTTTACTTAAAAATATTTGAATGAATTGTTGTTGTTCTGTTGTTAAAAATTTGTTACGTTGTATTCTTTTTTCGTGATTTTTATCTTCACTTTCTAATGTGGACGGAAGTATATTGGTTAAATGAAAACATAATCGTTGAAACATGTATGGATTATTTTCATATTTTTCGAATAAGTGTTGGACTTTATCTAAATAAAATGATAGATTTTTAGAAGGAATGGGTGCGTCTCCTTCTTCTTCAGACATTGAATACAATAATATCTAGGGAAGTCTTTATGTTTTTTTCAGATTATTTTCTTTCTATAATGTAAATGTCTTACAGATTGAAAACAGCGTGCAAGGGGAGAAAGAGAAGTAAATGTATGTCTGCAAAAAAAAGTTGTAGATTCGCTAGTGGAACAAAGCGTCGATACTGTAGAAAGAGTCGAAATACTCGTCGTAACAAGAAATAAGAAATAAAAATGTGTAAAAAAATATTATTTATTATCAATTTATATAATACATAATAATCGATATCAGCAACAACGATGAAATTTATTTATGTGTTGTTACCTGAAAAGAATCCTGGTTGGGATGATATGCGAATATATTTAGATGAACAAAAGGCGATAGAAGCTTCTATTTTATTACCCGAATATCGTGTTGAAATCTTTGAAATAGATTCAGTTGATGGAAGTTTTATTCCGTCGTTAAATTATTACAAATGTGGTATTTTGATTACACCATATAATTAAATTTATCCGACACATTTTTGGATAATTTCGGTTGATAATATAGAAATATGTTGAAATATTTGTATATTATCATTGCGGCTATTATTGCGCTTGGTCTAGGAATGATGATGCGAGGGTACTCTGTAGACGTAGTAGAAGAACTTCGAGGTGGAAGAGGGGGACACAGAGGATATTATGGGGGATTTGGACACGGAGGATATTATGGAGGGCGTGGAGGAATTGGAAGATATGGAGGATATGGACACAGAGGATATGGAGGAAGAAGAAGCGTAAATTATGTTCCTATTTTTTGGGGAGATTATGAAAATTATTATTATCCAGAAAACGAATATTATTACTATGTAGGCGATCCACGACCGGTCCCTCCAGAATACCCGTTTCATCAACTATTTGCATAAACTCCTGCGTTCAAATTTAATATTTTGGGACATAAGCATTTAAAGATTTTTGATTAAATTTAAATATTATGTCGACTGCGTCAAATTCTTCTGTAGATGGCAATATTTTAACATTAAAAACAGTACAAATTAGTCCGTTTCGCACCTTAATTGGAGCAATGAAGGATATTTTGCTCGAGACCAATATTATTTTCCAACCAGATGGAATACGAATTATCAATATGGATAAAAGTCACACCATTCTCATCCATTGCTTTTTGGAAGCGCAGAATTTTGAGTTCTACGAATGTAAAAAAGAGAAAATTATTATCGGTGTAAATATGTTCCATTTATTCAAGCTAATTAATTCGATAGACAATGACGATACATTGACGATTTATATTGAAAATGCTGATTATGCCGATGGAATCGTTTCCCATTTGTCTCTGAAATTTGAGAATGGAGAGATTAAGCAATGTAAGACCCAGAAGTTGCGATTGATTGAACCCGAGCCCGAGGAGCTTGAGTATCCTGATGTGAAATTCTCTTCCGTCATTAATTTGCCTTCCGCCGATTTCCAAAAAATCATCCGCGATTTGTCGTGTATTTCCGATAAATTGGAGATTAAATCTGTCGGAAGTGAATTGATTTTCAAATGCTCGGGGCAGTTTGCGTCCGCTGAGATTCATCGCGCCGAATCGGATGGAAATATGGGATTTATCTTGAAGCAAGACGCTTCCAAAATCATTCAGGGCGAATTTTCTTTGAAGAATTTAGGATATTTTATTAAATGTACAAACTTGTGTTCGCAAATTGAAATTTATTTGGAGAATGATTTGCCTTTAGTGGTTAAATATGATGTGGCGTCACTCGGAACCATTCGTTTATGTTTGTCTGCTCTACCATCGTCGTAAATTCCATTATTCCATATTTATAATTTCATAAATATGGTGACATATATGGTTCAAAGATAAAATTTTATATATTATTATAATTATATTATATAAAATGTCTGGCTATTCCAGTTACTTAGGTTCAAAAAAATGTTGTGATTTAAGAGGACCTGGTCCTACCGGTCCACAAGGAGCGACTGGATCTCAAGGGCCTATTGGTCCGGTGGGATTGGGATCTACTGGACCTACTGGACCTAATGGTGCAACAAGTGGTTTCACCGGTCCTATAGGTCCTACAGGTTTCACAGGTCCTACAGGATCCACAGGTTTCACAGGTCCTACAGGTTTCACAGGTCCTACAGGCCCTACAGGTTTCACAGGTCCTACAGGTTTCACAGGTCCTACAGGTTTCACAGGTCCTACAGGTTTCGCAGGCCCTACAGGAGCCACAGGAGCCACAGGTCCTACAGGAGCCACAGGTCCTACAGGTCCTGGTGTGGCGAGTATTACTGCAGGAACGAATATCAGCATTACTGGAACTGCGTCTGTTCCTATCGTCAATCTTCAAAACCCTCTTACAGCAGTACTCAATCTAGGCACTCAAAATTGTCAAGGGACGTCCAGTCAAATTACCCTTACAAATGGAGGCAGTCAAGCAAACGCAACAGCAACGCTCGGTTTTACTTCTGTAGTTCAAGCAACCCCTACAACGAAGGCAAACCTATTCAATACAAGTATTAGTGTGGAAACCTCCGCTAATAAGGTTATAATACAACCTTCATCTATTCTTAAATCGGTAGGGGCGACTGCATTCTCAATCGGGTCAGTTGGGTCTGCTCCAGTAAATCTTATTGGTGCTGGTGGGGCAGCAGACGGTGTTTCAATCACACAACTACCAAATGTGGGGACAGTCCTAACAACTGATCTTTCAAATGTGAAGTTCTATCCCGATTACTACCTCTCAAATAACAATCTTAATACTATTGCTGTCCCGCTTCCGCAGGTGGATTATCAGCGTCTAACCCTTAACAATTTAGGTTTGACGAATACGAACACTTGGAGCGATTACGGCAATAATGTATATAGCGGGTATTCTGCTTTTACTATTGATGGTTCTGGAAATTATTGGTATGCGGAACAAGGAAGCGGAAATATAACAGTAATAGACAGCACTTTCATTCTCGTCACCACATTACAACTACAGGACAGCGGTAATCCAGGCACTATAAATTGTTTTTATAATCAGGGCGGATTTATGTGGATTGGCGGAAAGTTTAGTTCCGTTCAAGATGTGAATGGAATAAATGCGACACCGCAATTTAGTATTACAAGGATAAATACTGGGACTTATTTATGCGACCCTACTTATGACGGGGCGAATAGTATCTATGGTTCATTTTCAGGCACAGAAGTTTTTTGTATAGCAGATGTAAATGGCGATATTGTTTTCGGTGGTAATTTTCTAAACTTCTCTAATGGTTCTACCTGCAATTATTTGGCGGTAATCCAGTTGCCTTATGTGGCGAGTGGAAGTCAAATATACGGCGAGTTTGCTAATGGAGTGAATAGTTCTGTATATGCGATACACCACGAGAGTTTTCTAAACTACATCTTTTTAGGTGGCGAATTTACTTCTGTTGAAGTTAGTGGGTTGCCTCAAGGTTTTCAGTATTGCGCTTATTATGATTTTAATACGGGCACCTGGTTTAGTGTTGCTTCTAACAATTTTAATGCTGGTGTTAGAGTAATCAAAAATACTCCTTACTCACAACTATTCGTTGCTGGAAGTTTCGTGCAAATAGCGGGGACGGGACAGAACTACAATACATATATAGACCCTGCTACTCCTGCTAATTGGAGCGATACAACCTTATCTTTGGGTGCTCCTGTTGATTATAAACAAGCATACTACAGCGGAGAGATTGCCGTCTGGGATACTGCTGGAAGTGCTTTTCAAAAAAGTAGTGCTTATCAAGTATGGACTTCTTTGGGAGACCCTGTTGGAAGCGGGACATTAACAGGTATTAATAATAACGCTGGTTGGAAAGTAATTTATAGCAGTTATGACCGTGTTCGCCAGCACGGGACACTTCCGCATTCCTGCGAGTTTCAAGGGACATTTATATATGACGGAAATAATTTTACGAAATACACAATCACAACGAGGAATGTCTCACAGCAATTTATAGGCGATATTGACAATTCGTATTGGTCTATTATCGGTCAAGGTGTCGGAGCATTCAGTTAAGTTACACCGACCGGAAAGAAAAATGAGAAAAGGTGTAAATCGGTCCAAGAGCTTAGTCAACAAGTGAAAGATTTGACGGCGCAAGTGAATATACTAAAAGCAAAGTAAATGGTAAAAAGTAATGGTAAGTAAGAAATGGTAAAAAGTAATGGTAAGTAAGAAATTGTAAAAAGTAATGGTAAGTAAGAAATGGTAAAAAATAATATTTTATATATTTTGTATTATATATAAAATAAAATGTGGAACGAACTGTAGCCTTAATCAAGTTAACATCAGTTAAGGATTTTGATAAAATAACATTATTGGGTTAAATATATTTTTCAGAAGAATACTCAGTAAGATAATGATTTATTCCAGAATGATGTATTTCACAACTATTGACGGTATCATTTGATAAAATCCACCATTCTGCGTCGTGTCTTTTACTATCACACGGTATTTTGGATAAACGTTTAATATAGCTACTATTCGCCCACCAAAAATTACCACTATAATGTTTATGTGGTGCTTCTGTGTAATTACACCCAACCGTATCATACTTTTTCAATAATTCAAAACAATCCGTGCATTTATTTACAAGAAAATGAGTCATCATATTTTTCCAATCTATCACATTTTTACTATTAGGACATGTGACGCCTTTTGTATGCAAATATAAGATTTCACAATTATCACTGTATTCACAAAATGTACGAATTAAATTAATAGTCGGGATTTCAAATAATTTTACATTGTCCGAATAATTGATTATTTGTATTTTACTATGATTGAAATCATTGGGGTTTATTTTTTCACCAATATTCACTACAAATATTTTTTCAAAATATTGTATTGAATTACTATCTATCAAATTACTAATTAACTCATTTAATATATTTATCCCTACTTCTTTTAGATGACAACTATGAATGAAACAATATTTTTTTGGGTTATTTGGATTAGGATGGTTATTATTTAACCAAATGTTATTTATATCATCAATTATAGATTGATTTTTTGACACAACTCCTAATCCAGCAGAATGTGAAAAAAATGTTTTTGGGTACGGTATTTCATCGAAAAATTTACCAACACTGTCTCTAAAAGATATTACATCATGCATTAATATAATAGAATTATCGTGTGTTTTATTAATCCATGTATTAAAATCATTACTCACTGCTTCATATGTATGTAGTCCGTCTATATGTAAAATATCAATAGTGTGATTAAATGATTTATATATCTCATCAAAATATCCTTTTATTGGGAACAAATTATCTCTTACTAGCAATTGGTTATCTAATAAATATTTTTTGGTATCATTCAAGGTTTGTAAAGTGTCTCTATGTCCCGCGTGTATGTCTCCCTCAAAACAATCGATTCCATATACATTTCCGATACCTTCACTTGCAAACGCAAACGCAGAATGACCGTAATCCACACCTAATTCCAACGTAACTTTTGGTTTATATTTATTTACTAACCACATTGCGAATTGAAGATGACCTAACCATGCGGATGAATGATAGTTATGTAAAAACTTGAGTAGGTTGTTATAATTTTTATTATTATATTCTTCGAAATATGTGTTATATAAATTACTATACGGATTCTCTATATTTTTCGTTATTATATTTTCAATCGTCGGGAAAAATGCCAACTTATTTAATATTTTATGTTTTTCTTGGCGAATAACACCAATTCTTTGTGTGTGCCAATCTTCTTCAATGGCTTGTTTTATAATTTGATACGATTTTTCAAAATCATTTACATCTAATAGAACAAACGCACAAGAATCAATATAATCTGTTATATTTGGACAGCCATAGTAAAACACCAATGATTCACATAATATCGGTTCCCATATTTTTTCCGTAATAAAATTCTCCTCATAATTATTCTCTATCATAAAATAATATTTATATTGCAACATTCCTTTACTTTTATCTACATACGGACTGACTGGACCATTGAAATTTTTAAAATTATGAACGTTATCTTGGTTATAAATATCAATTTGCACGTTCGGGTCATTTTTTTGTTCGATATATTTCAATAAATCTATACGCGCAATATGTCCTTCATCAAAATATTTTGAACTGCATATAGATGATATTATATGTTGCTTTTCTTCTGTTATTTTTAGATTTAATAATTGGTTATAGGTTAACTCCAATTGCCAAAACGCATTATTATGATGTGGTGTTTTACGCCCACGAACTGCTAAAAATTCAGCAGGGTTTGGTTCTGCCCATTTTCCCCATGTTTTAACACCCCACGGCTTTGTAGAATCATTGACCCACGGCTCCATTTGGAATACAATTGTTTTTAACGGTTCAAAATACGAATTTGGAGGCGGTGAATTAATAATGACATAGTAATCGATTTCTTCTCTCTTATCAGTCCATGTCATTTCTATATTTTTCCATTGGAACCGCGTTACATCATCACACATATTAGCCCATTCTTTACATAATTGTTCCGACGAACACCAATTACATAACATTTTTACACGGATTCGTTTCGCATCGGTATGGGTTGTTGGATCATTTTTTGATATCATTCTATTATAATATTCATTTTTTATATAAATACCATCACCTTTACCGAAATATTGTGACCTAGTAAGGGTGTCTATTTTATTTTTAAAAAATCCTAGTGTATTAAATCCGACACAGTTTTTATCATTACTAGCTATCGCGAAATATTCGTGTAATAATTTTTTATGATAATATGTGTCATTTCCTAGTTGGTCTATATTTGGAATAAAAACATACATTTTTTTAATCAGTTGTATCTTATTTTCTAAGATGTCAAATGGCGTGGGAGATGCGTTATTTATAATTGTGTCAATATCAATCATTTCTTCCGCGCTTTTATTTTCTATTTTTTCGCATAAATGCCATTGACATTCCACCTGATTTGTACCTAGAAATGATTCTAATACATTAAAATGTTTTGATAAATACTTTTTAAATTCATCAAAGGTCCATTCCCTGACGTGGTGCACGTTTTTTGGAGGCCCATTTGAATGCGAGTGATATCCAGCATTTGCAAAACGTTGATGAGTGCTTAACACGTGTCTACACGGCGTTGAAAACACATAATATTTTGCCTGAAATTGTTTGCAGAAATCAAGCAATAATTCAGGTTCTAATATATGTTCAATTACATCTACTGATATTATAATATCTATTTTATTTGGAATATTCTCATTAAAAACAAATGATTTATTTGGGTCTCCGCTATTAAACCATTTTCTATGAGGATATTTATTTGTCATAAAACTATAACAAGGTTCTGTTTCAATACCAATAGTATCAAAATCGCCCAAATAATTTATTAATTTATAACCAGAACCGCACCCAATGTCTATTACGGTTTTAAAATTGCGTTCTTGCATTATTTTTTTCACATATACATATACTTCTTTTTGATATTCATCTGTTGAATATAATTCGTTATCGGCATTATTGTCAGGACGAATGATATAATTATATGGCAAACAATATTTATCTTTTATTTTAGTAAAATCCAGTCTATCATTACAATTCTGAATATCCGTATCTATTTCTGCGCCAGCTTCATTCCATAACGCAAACGCTAATTGTGGTTGTGTCTCAAAACACGACAGATTTGGTACGAGTTTCATAACATAATCAATACCGTGTTTACATCCGTGTTCCGAAATATAATGTACCAATATTTGCGCACCCTTTTTATTTATAGAATAGCAATGTGTTCCTCCAATATAAATAATTTTATTTAATGGCTCTATTTTTGTGGATTTTTGTTCACTAGTGTTGTATTCATAAATATGTTTGTTTTGATCTCTATGTTTTTCAAACATATGATACCCTAAAAATATGAGATCTTTTGATAATAACTCGGATTGTAATGTTTCTATTTCACTCTTAAAATTGGGAGAAAGAGAGAAATCATCTTCCATAATGATATAATATTCGTTGTTTACATCTGTCAACAACTGTTTCCATAATTTTAAATGACTGAGCGCACAACCAATGACACCTTTTCTGGAGCCAAAATCATTTCCTTCAAATATTTGTTTCAATTCTTCCGTAGGTTGTAGCTGTAACCCGTCTACTGCTTTCACAAAATCATAACTAGTTTTATCTATATCTGCGTCCATCATTTTTTGAATAGTTGCTTCTTTTCTATCTGGACGACGCTCTAAATTCACAATTTTTATTGATGATGACGATGATGATCTCGATATGTCACGTTGTTGAAATTGCGAAACGTCATTCAAATCATACGCATTTTTCACCGTATTCAAATGTCTCTCTGATGTCAACCGCCCAATATGTCGATTTGTTATTCTATTGAAAAATCCCGATTTATATCCAGCCGCATACCATTTCTTTGCATAGTCCATTTCAAAGAATTGATTTTCAGAATCGAAATTGCCTAATTCTAACACGGTTTTCACATCTATTACAGCAGGACGAAAACTATAATGCGGCCAATAATGACAATTTGAATAAGGGAATGTTCCTAATTTATAATCGTGGACAACAATCGTGGAACTCGTTTCGTTGTGACCCAACACCTTATAATCCTCAATCGTTTCACCGTAATTCCTATTAAATAATATTTGATGAACCTTTTCGTCTTTCATCTGAGTTAGAGCACTAATGGCTTCTCCCACATAATTCATCTTTGTATGAAATAAAAAATCATCTTCCATGTGTATCCAATATACTGGTCCCAATTCCTTTAATTTATCCCATATTATATTCATACTTTGGCGATGCCCCTTTTCTTCGGGTGTTTTCATACGATAGTTTATCCACGGATAGGATGATGTCATTTTAACACGGTCTTCCTCGGACGAATTATCATCTACACAAAACCAATAATCGACTTTATCAATATCAGTCCAATGGTTCAATATAGAATTTACGGTTTGTTTGAATAAGTCAACACGCTTACATGTGGTGAAAGATAAGAATATTTTTGGTAATCTTCTAGGTGTAAAAGAAAATTTGTTATATAGTGTAAGCTTTTTTCTATTTTTTTCAAACAACAATGACCAAAGCTCTATCATTTTGGGATCAAGTTGTTCTTTGTGGAGAGAAGATATGGTGTGTAATGCGTTATCTACTGAATAAAACATTTCGGATGTTGCTGTATCCTTTTCCAATAAATCCTTATAGAATAATGTATTTGACAATGTGGATTTTAGATAACCATATGAGATGACATTATTCAATATTATTTTTTTACAACACTCGTAACCGCTTGCTTTGTCATTCACGTAAAACGCGCATACTGAATTGTGATATTCGATTTCATCATTATAATCATTTTCAAATATAAATAATTTGTGTTCTGGTTTTTTATTATAATCTTTAAACTTGTGATATAACGCGTTTACCACAAGATTTTGCCCTTCCGCCATCAGTTGTTTCATCGCCCAAACAACCCCCTCCATTCTCTCAATGTCATATTCAACTGTTTTGTACCAATATTTCATCGTATTTGGAATGTCATTTTTTATCTTGTATAAATTACCAATCATTAGACACGCGTAATATTTTTCTTGCGCCCAATTACCCAAGTCTAAACATTTCTTATACCATTCAATGGCGTCATCCATGTATTGTGGTCCGGCGTCTTTATAACTTTGCCCGCAGTAAAACGCGTACCGGCACGCGAGTCCGTAGTCGGATGTGAGAGTGGTCGTAAATGCGTTCTTTAACACAATCGCGTCGTCGAGATATTTTGTAGGATTTTTGCTTCTGTTTCCTGTCCTACCTGATTCAATATAATATTCACCTTCCAACGTTTTTTCTCCATTCATTACATCAATATTTGACAACGACTCGTGTAGAACACCAGTAAAACACCATTTCTTTCTATTTGTTACTAATAGTGGGCGAGTGTACACGACGTGTGGTCCAAATTTCACTTGATAACGGTCAACATCATATATGTTGGGTAATTTGAATTCGCCAAATATTTTATCGTCTGCGTCAAAAATGAATATATAATCCGACTTATTATAGGCGCACTCGAGTGCTTTGGTCCTGTTATATCCGAAATCTTTCCATTCGTGTTCCACCAATTCACCTGGAATATTTTTTTGTTTAAAAAAATCGGTTATTATGCTTTTGGTAGCATCCGTTGAACCGGTGTCTGAAATAACCCAATACGCAAAGGTAATATAAGAACATAAGTTTTCTAATGTGTTTAATATGATATGAGATTCGTTTTTTACGATCATATTTAAACATATGGTTTTTTTTTCAGATATAACGAGATTCACTACCATATTATTTTTATGTGTATAATTGTTATATGATTGATATCTTTAATTGTTTTTTGAGATTTGTATACATTTTTTTATTTGTGTTATAGATAGTTTTGATTTGGATGATATTCTTTTTACGATGTTGTCATACAGCACTATTTTTGTTTTTGGATTTTGTTTTTTATATTGATATGCTATATCTAATTGTGTTGCTGGGTCCAATTGTATATTTTTACATTCTTTATTTGTTAAAAGTTGGAGCGAACCTTGTATATTTTTTACAAATAATAATAGTAGTAATAATAATATTGTTTTCATTTTTTATGATAATTATGATGATGATTTTTTTGTGTAAATTCATAATCATAAGTTATTTTACTTCAATTTTATTTTAATATTCTGGCGTGTGTTTCTTAAATATACACCCGTGTGAGGTCAACCCAGTAACCTCGTTGGAAATAATTGCTGGATTTTGATTCGCACATGTCGACATCCAAATTTTTATGATACAAAAGTTTTTTTTAGGGGAAATGGTAATTCCTGTTACATTCGCAACAAATGATTGCTGATTGCTGATGGTACTTCCAACTAATAAGTAGCACAATTGTTTCCAAACTTCGTGAACAGTTTTATTATTAATTTTATATGAAAAGCATCCTCCTGAACGATTTTGTGGGTCTTCCCAAATAGGTTTTACTCCTTCCTTCATTAGAAATAACATACAATTTTTAACTAAAACGTCAGGCATTGTTTCTGAAATTGCAATTGATTCTTCAATTGTTTTCATTGTGAATATATTTTTATAACTAAGTATTGTCCAATCAGTATCGTGGGGCAAATGCGCCCACATTGTCCAATTGGTAGACAATTTATGGTTTCCACTTTGTTCCATACTATTTGTATCTGTTGCGAATGTAGGTTGGGGAGTTACCATTATACCATGTTTTAGTCAATTTTTTTTATATTGTTTTTTTATATTGTTGTTTATTCTATGTGTAATTTATTCGGGGTGTAATTTATTCTGTGTGTAATTTATTCGGCGTGTAATTTATCTACCGTTACATATTCTTGATGTTCAAATGAATCTGCTTTCTTTCTATTAAAAATAATATTATTAGTTATATTTTTATTATAAAGGTCCACAAGAATAGATGGAATTGAAAAATTGGAAGGAGTTACAGGTACTTCTTGTATAGGGGTAGGAGTATTTTGGGGAATCTGTTGACTATCATTGACGGGTTCAATTGGATCCTCATTATCATCGTCCACAGCTATTAGTGGTGGCATATCATCGTAGTTTTCTTCTTCTTCTTCTTCTTCTTCTTCCTCTTCCTCTTCTTCCTCTTCCTCTTCTTCCTCTTCCTCTTCTTCTTCTTCTTCATCATTTTTATAATCCGATAACCTAATATTATATTCACTTTTACCTAGTATAAGTTCATCGGTTTCGTGTAATATAACAATGTTTATATTATGATCAATCAACTCTAATGTATATTTAATATCATTTTTGTCAATATCTATATTGTGTTGGGTTTTTAACAGATAACAGAAAAACAATTCATTTAACACATTACCTGAAACATAATAATTATAATATTCGTTTGATAATGTGATTTGATATTTTTCCTCGTTTATTTTAATAAACATTGAAATAAATTTATAATCACAATTTACGTAATCAATTACCACGTCATTTGATGGCATTTTGTATAAGATGACTTTGTTTTCTTTGGATGATGTTTGGAGCGAGGTAACTCCGGAAACGACTGTCGAGGGAGTTAAATCCTCATCTACTTTTTCATAAAATGTCATCATAATAAAATCATAATCAGTATTTATGATCTCACCTTGTTCGATTATATTGTATAATGATGACGTAAAAATAACATTATTCGATTTTATAATGGAAACATAATTTTTATTACGAGTTTGGGTTCCAAATAGTTGTGTAATAAATTTGTATGTTTTAAATGACGAAAGCATATTTTTAGTATGAAATTCGATTTGGGTATAACAATACACTGAACAGGAAAAGCACGTATATAAAAAAATATTATAAATAAAAGGTGCGTATTTCAACATAAATAAATGAGTCGTATATCCGCAAAATAACGCAAAGGATGTATTTAATAAAAATCCACTTACAAACATCTGTTATAATACATTATTATTATGAAAACATTTATATTGTTTACATAATATTATTTAATTTATAGAAGAAAAACTTTCATATGCTGTTGATGTCGAATAATATGGAGGTGTTTTCAATGAGTTGAAAATGTTAATTGATTGAGTTTGTAAATATTTATTTGACTCCATTTTTCCAGTTGAATCTTTCAACCCAAAAATATATAATAACATTGCAACAATCACTGTCATAAAAATAAATGGGATAAATACAAATATCCAGGAAACTATACCTAAACCCATTTGACATAAAGCATTCAATAAAAGTGTAATCATAGTCATTACAATAAACTTAAAAAATGCTGTGTTGTATAATCCTTTGAATGTGTCAAGCATTATTTGAGTTATCGAAAAAACGAGATAAATAAACGCGGGTGGACATAAATTGAAAATGGACATATTCATTTATTTCTTATATTATACTTGGAAAAAAATTGGTTCACCGTCTTTAATATATCCTACTTTTTTTCCGGGATCTCCTGCTGAATCAATTTCATAAATATTTCCGTTTTCTTCACCCGTTGCGAAATAAGTTACATCTTCAATCTCGATTTCAAATGCTTCCTCTTCCTCTTCTTCTTCGGATTCCTCTTCTTCTTCTTCTTCGGATTCCTCTTCTTCTTCTTCTTCTTCTTCTTCGGATTCCTCTTCTTCGTTCTCCGTTTCAGTATCATCTTCCTTTTCTTTTTTTAATTCCTCTTCTTCCTCTTCCTCTTCTTCTTCTTCTTCTTCTTCTTCTTCCTCTTCCTCTTCCTCTTCTTCTTCTTCATCTTCTTCCTCTAATTCTTCTTCCTCTTCTTCTGATTCCTCATCCATTTTATTTGTATCATTGTCAGATTCAACTGCAAGACTAGCAATATTATTTACTAAATAAATACGCCTATTACTAGAAGTTGCCTCACTTTGTAATAAAATTTTATCAAATGTACATTCATTATCATCCGAAGTGCTAGCCAATGATTCAGTTTCTACAATATTTAATTTAATATTTTCTAAACTCATTAGACAGTCGTCTCCAGAGTTTCCTCGCTCCCCGGCGCATTCGGCTACGGGTCGCTCAACAGGAGTAGTTTTTTCAATTTTTATATGTACGTTATTAACGTTTGTCGAAGGAGTTTGTAAATGTTTAATATTATCTAACTCCTTTTTATAATATTCCATTTCTGTTTTACATTTTTCTAATTCATTTGTTAAATGTTGAAATGTATAATCATATAAGATTTTATTTAATCCGGTTTTAATTACTTCATCTACATCATTTAGTATTGGTTGGATATTAATTTGTGATTTATTGATGGAGGATTTATTAAAAAGCGACATTTTTTGATAGTGATATTATATATTAGTAAATTTTGTTTAATATGATTTAAAAAATAATTTATGATAATATGTATATGGATAAACGTAAGTGTATAGATAATATTACCATTACGTGTGAATCGGACATTGTGGAAAAGGTGAATATGATTCGCAGACAAACTGATTATACGGAAGATGTAGCGAGAGAGAAATTGATTGAATACGAGAATGATGCTATAAAGGTCATTCGCGCATTTATGGGTATAGCTGAAAAAAAGGCACCAGAAATAAGATCGGTCAATCAAGAAATTTATAAACAGATTCGACATAAATTAAATGATTCGATGCGTGAATATAACTCAAAACAAGAAGACAAATTGAAGACTGAATTGGATATTCCTTCAGCTGGCGCCCACGGAATATAATCACTCACCTATGCTTACGCTCAGGCTCGCTCCAAAATATGTAAAGACGGATTCTAGAAAATACACATATATCCTTCATCCTCTCCAAAATTCATTTTACACATTTTGCCCATATAGTCTCCATCCAATACGACTCGAATTGTTTCATTTAGTTTTTGCAGTAGTTGTTGGTGTTTGAAATTTACGATCCATCCGTGTTGATTTAATGTAAAATATTGTTGTGTGAGTTTTAAATCATATTTTTTTGCGTAATACAATGCTTCCATACCATTCGCAACAATACCGTCATATTTACTAGTATCTTTTAAATATGTTTTTATAGTCCCTTCCAAACTATCATCTTGTCGTATAATTTTACAGTCATAATTTTTTTCAAACATGTCTGGAACATTACTATGATCTATTCCAAGTAATTTGGCTGTATGTATAGAAGATCGAATAAGTTCACTTTCTAGATATGATTGTGCCAAAATATTTGTAATTAACGCCTGTAATAATTGTAGACCAAATGTGGAACATATTAATAGAATGATAATTATTACAATACTTGTTGCGTTGAATGTGACGTGTGATAATAGTGAACCTTTTGAGCCAAATAATGCCGCGACTGATTCACCTATTAACCTTGATGGCGATAATTTTTGTTTACTTGTTTTAGCTAATATATATCCTAAAATTAAACTTAATAATAACAATGCAAAAAAATACGGTAAAAAATACATCCCAAAAAATTTCAATATGGAACTTATCATTAAATGTTTATCTTTATAAAGAACCACACATCTGTTCATAATAACCGGAGTAGTAAAATAGGCCAATTTAATTCGTTGATTTGTGACTGCTACACATCCTATACCAACATCATAATCATCCTTATTAAAAGTATTCATAAATTCTAAATTATTTTTGCTTGTTGGAAACATCGTTTCTTCAAAAGTATATTCCGGCATTTTTTCCTTTACTTTTTTCCACGCATCATAAATAACGCCTGAATATTCACCATCTTTTTCTATAACATATGGTGGTTGAATATTGATTAGGCATTTATATGTGTTATTATTATTATGTGGACCAGTTCCAGCCCCGTTCATAATATATTGTATATATTCTACATATATAATATATTTCTAAGGATTTCTAAGAATTCACACCAAACTGTTCATTCATAATATTATTTTTTGTCATTGATTTTTTTTGTAGCCTTTTCTTCACTTGATAATTATTCGATGGAATAATTTTATTGTTAATAATGAAATCGTCATTGTCTTCGTGAAATTCTGGTAAAATTCGAGTAAGCGGTTTATCTACAATTAAAAATAATCGTTCACTCTTTAATAATGATCTATATTCTTGTATTGTTAGGTTACCATAGAATCTTTCCAACATATAATATGGATTCGGTGCGGGTTTAATATTCTTCTTATAATTATAAATTTTTGAGTAAATATGATTGAGCAAATGATATCTTTCAAATTTGGTTGATGTATCGATGTTATCTTCCATCAAATGTGCCACGGCGCATTCAGGTGTACAAAAACATCCGTAAACTTGATACGAATTTTTAATGAAATGTTTTGGAATATAAATGGGAGGATTATCAAAGTCGTGTGAACACCAAAAACACGCGGATTTTTTATCAGATACATTATTTATGTGTAAATTATGTTCTAACATTTTTAGTTTTTTCCAAATTTCAGTTGATTCACAGCATTCTTGATAATCTGCTGTTTCTGATTGATTATTATTATTATGATGATGATGATGTGAATGAGTTGAATTTGTGTGTGTATTTGTATTGGAAATATATGTAATGTTTTCAAGGAGTTTTTCATTGTATGTATACATTTTTTCAGGTGTTGAAACCGTTTCTACAGTATGTGATGGAGTGGAACACATAGTTGAATACGGAACGCTAGCAGAGTATTCGGGAATGTTCACAATCGGATTACTTACAACCTCATACAATTGTTCGTTTTTCGAACACTCAAAGTTAAACGATTCAATATTCGGAATAGAAAAATTTGAATTATGATCTCCATCACTATGTAAATCTTTCATAGAACATTTCAAATGTAAAATAATATTAGGTTTTACCTCTTTTTGTGGAATAATAGGTAATGTTTGCATGATTATCTTTCCACCCTTTGGTTTTCTACCTCTCTTTTTGGGGGGAGGTTTAATAATAATATTTTCATCGGTATTATACATTTGAGTATCTTCTTGATTCGTTGTTGTGTTTGTATAATCATTACAAATTTGCAACTCAATATTATTCACATTTTGAGGTCCAGAGTTAATAACCGAAGGTGTTGAATTCATTTTTTTATTTACTTTTACGGTCTTTTCCTTCGGTTCTTTCTTTTCCTTTGGTGCCTTCTTTTCCTTTGATTCCTTCTTTTCTTTTGGTGCCTTCTTTTCCTTTGGTTCCTTCTTTTCATTTGGTTCCTTCTTTTCCTTTGGTTCCTTCTTTTCCTTTGGTTCCTTCTTTTCCTTTGGTGCCTTCTTTTCCTTTGGTTCTTTCTTTTCCTTTGGTTCATTCTTTTCCTTTGGTTCATTCTTTTCTAACGGAATTATAGACGGATTTGATAATGAAGTGATGATAATATTTTCACCATTTTGGACTCCGGAGTTAACCGACGAAGAAATATCTAATGCTGATGCTGCGATTAAAGCATTGGCTGCTTCAATCTCTTTTTTAGATCGTCTTCCTCTCTTTGGTTTAATAGTTTCAATAATGGTTGTCATATTTTTTTATATTATAATTTAATAAATGGTTTTTGATTTAAGTAGTTTTGATAATTGATTTATCCTGACTTACATATTTTTTGTATAACAGCCTCGACAAACAGGAATATAATTATCTGAACCAATCACCATTTGTTGTGTTTCTTTTGTTAACCGCATTGAAAATATCCCAAGAGTTCCATCTTTACACATACTGCAAAGCGCCGTTAATTTTGTAATTTTATCACACATCGGAACTAAATCCAGTATTTGACCAAATTTATTCCTAGAAAAGTCGCCATCTAATCCAGCAATATATACGCGTTTATTCTCTTTTAACATGTCCAATACACACTCATACAAATCTCCGAAAAACTGTGCTTCATTGATTAAAATAACCGCAGCATTTTTAAGTTTTAAATGATTATCTGATTGTTGGTTATTATTGTTGAACCAAACATCCGATATTTTGTCAGTTTGTATACACGGAACCATTACCTTATCGTGTGATGAAAGCATAGTATCGTGATATCTCGTGTCTGCACAATGATTTATTATTTCCACTGGGATATTACAAAATGTATACTGCTTATAAATATCTATTAATCGCGATGTTTTTTTTGAAAACATTGGACCGACAAATATTTCTAAATAACTTTTTTTATTTAAGGGATGTAACGGAGCCTCATGCGTAGTTACAGACCTAGAATACAGAACTTTAGTGGAGGATTCTGTTGACATATTTACTTACTTGTTTATACAATATCTTTGACTGTTATTTTTATTTCAATTTTTCCCCAAAATATATATAAAAATTGTAAAACGAATAATAATTGATATTTGATAATTGATAATTGATATTATATATTATATATTAAAAACATACAGTATAAGTTATACAGTAATGAGTAGTGTACCGTGGGTAGAATTTTATAGACCAAGTCATATAGATGATGTCGTATTAAATCCGTTAAATAAAATTATTTTCAAAAATATAATTGACAGCAAATACTTCCCACATTTGTTATTATATGGCCCACCCGGCGTAGGAAAAACAACTCTAGTTCTTAATCTGATAAATGCTTACCAAGATAAACACGGCACTCGAGATAAGGGACTGGTAATGATGATGAACGCGTCAGACGACCGAGGCATTGACATTATCCGAAACCAAATAAATCAATTTGTGAATTCCAAGTCTCTCTTTAATAATGGTATGAAATTCGTGATCTTGGACGAAGTTGATTATATGACAAAAAACGCACAACAAGCATTACGCTATTTGCTCCAAAAATATTCAGGTACGGTGCGTTTTTGTCTAATATGCAATTATATTAGTAGAATAGACGAAGGACTACAAAACGAATTTTTACGATTACGTTTTAACCAGCTACCCGAGACAGAAATAATAAAGTTTTTAACGAATATCGCTGTATGCGAAAAACTAAACATGAGTGAAAAATCGATAAGTCTTATTCAAAAATTATACCGTTCAGATATTCGAAGTATGATTAACTTTATGCAGTCAAATCAGAATGTTATAGATGCGGATTTTAATATAATAGACAGTACTGTATGGGAAAATCTTTATCTAAAGTTTATTCAAGGAGAGAAACTCGAAATAATGTCGCAATATATCCAAGAAATCAGCAACAATTATAATATTGATAAAAAAAATATAATTAAAGATTATTTAAATTATATTATTCGCAATAAGCCAGAAATGATAACGCATACATTTTTAGAATTTATGGAAAATATAATGCATAGCCAAGATTGTAAAAATGGATATTATATTAATTACGCCATCTCACGCATATCCGTGTTTTTATCTAAAGAATCATAACTCAGTCGACAGTTGTCTCGTGAGTTCAATCGCTCCCCACGCTTTTTGCTACGCTTAAGGCTACAGGTCGCTCCAAACGACTCATTCTCATACGAAGTTTTATCATAAAATCGTTGGGGGGAGAACTTTTCATCGGGTCAAACATATTCTGCTTTAAGCTGTATGTTGTAGAGTTGGTGGGGGAAACCGGTTGCGCATATAAATTTTTCTTAATAGGGATGATTTCACTTCTTTCATGGATGATGCGCGTATTATTGCCGATCATTAAATAATATAATATACGATTAGAAAATAATTGAATCGAAATATTGTTAATTGAATCTATATAAAGGAATAACGAGAATATTATACAATCATGGAAACTAAAAAATCAAACACCTCAAATAAAATAAATTCCAACGTCGTTGATGACGAATGGGAAAAATTTATATCAGCCGATTATAATGATGCGTCAACAGACGACGATGATAACGAAAACAATAATAATGAAGAAGATTTTACAAATAGGCGCCAAAATAGCGTGGATTTTGAAATGAATAAAAATTTGATCTCCCCTAAAGCGAACAATATTTATATTTCCACCAAATCTAAAATTGCGTATTTAAATACTGAAATAAATTTAAAGGATATATTCTGGAAAGTTCCTATTATTCCTTATGCAACCCCTACAAACGGTGTCATTAAAAAACAAATGAAATTCAATTCTATTACCCAAGAAGAGTTGGATGAAGTTCATACGAATTTGAAAACGGTGAATCATTATGAAGACCAAGTTATGACGAGTATTAATAATCCGAGTGGTAGAATAAAGTTCAAGGACATCAGAAAGGTAAGCATTGGGATTTCCAAAAAGGATATTATGAGTTATAGAAGCAAAAAGAAGAGCGCGTTTTATAATTGTTTTGTTATGATTCTTCGCATTCGAATTCAAGATCTTTTTAAAGAATTTCATATTAAAGTGTTTAATACGGGTAAAATGGAGATTCCCGGTATTCAAAATGAAACCATATTTGAAATTGTGTTGAATAATATTATTTCAACATTACAACCATATATGGATAAACCTATTGGATTTGAAGTAAAAAGTGACACTGTTCTCATTAATTCGAATTTCAATTGTGGATTCTACATTAACCGAGAAACATTATACGATATTCTTAAAACCCGATATAATATTCAATGTATATATGACCCGTGTTCTTATCCAGGGATTCAATGTAAATTTTATTATAATCCCGCGTTAGAAGTTCAAACCGGTTCACAAATATCTGAAGAGGAAAAAAGTACATATAAAAATATTGTCACTGTGTCTTTTATGATTTTCCGGACGGGGAGTATTTTAATTGTTGGGATGTGCGATGAAAATGTGTTGCATATTATTTATGAATTTTTGAAGGTGATGCTTGAAAAGGAATTTCAACAAATTAATCAGAAAATTATTACACCTGAAAATACGGTGGTTAAGAATAAGAAGAAGAAGATTCGAAAAAAGAATATTGTTGTTTCTGCGTAGAATCCTTCGACTACAGAATATGTATAAAAAAATATAATTATATTATTCGCATATATATAATTATATAATTGATGAATTCGTCAGAAGAATTAAAAAAAATTATAAAAAACGTTCGTTTCAATGAATCAAAGTATAACTTACCATATGAAACTGAAAATAATATAGAATCGATATATGATATATACAAAGCTTATTGTGATGCGCAACCATCCGACCAACATTTAGCATCTTTATATAATTTTCACGAAATAGAATGTTCAGAATCCGATATAAATAAATTTACAGTCCTTTTTTTCTTAGGAATGTATACAAAAAATATGATACCAAAAAAATTTGCTCCTGATAGATCAATCATTGAAATTTGTATGATTATTCTGTACAAAACAGAAATAGATAAAATTAAATATAAATTAGTGATGGATGAAGTGTTGAAATATACAGAGTATTCAAGTAAATCAGAAGAAAAAATAAAAACAATTGTTGATATTTTAGATGAGTTTAACACATATTATTTGTATAATATTGCTGACGAGAATCACTTAAATTATATTTTAGATGATACTATGAATTATATGAATATTCTTCAAACCCAAACTGTTAAATTTATTAAAGGAGATTTTCCGATGTGTAAAATGTTACATATTAACCCGTTACAATTGACAACAACGGACGATATTTTACATATTATTAAACCGGATCTTCAATCAACCATTCACAAAAATATGATGTATTATACCATAAAAAGTGTTAAACAAATTCATAATGTGAGAGATAACTCTGCTGATAATATAATAAAATTGGTTTTCAATATTATTGAAACATACTATAAATTACGCGAATATCCTCACTTGGAAGTTAATGATGATATTCCATATGATGCATATGTTGCCTTAATCGGTGTTGCGTCCGCGCGCAGTATAAAAATGGTGACTATGATTTATTTCAAACATATACCCAATATTTATCGAGTTAGCATAAATAAAAATAATGTGCATCTTTTTTTGAAAAAGATTATTAGAAACGCCGACCCCATTATTATTACGAAAATACAAGAATCATTTGATTTTGATAAATATAATTCAAATACAAATCCAAATCCAAATATAGGGTTGGTTGATGATTCAGTATTACAAGAAGTTGATGGTGGTGGAAAACGAAGACAAAAACAATCACGAAAACAATCACGAAAATATAATAAAAAACGTAGAACGACCCGTAATAAAAGAAATACACAAAAAAATTGAATGAATTAACTTAAATAAATGTTACTACATCAGAGAACATAATCAATAAATGACGGAATTACTGTATTTCAATAGACATTATAATAGATTTTCGAATCATTGTAATATCAATCAATTACATACTCATTATAACATACCGATAAAACAAAATGAACGTAAACATATATACTTGCAAAAATTTGACGATTATTGTTTGTTGTATGTTGAATATTTTTACAATGTAGATACTGAAAACGATTACACATTTGGTCAATTAAAATGGAACAAATTACCTACTGAAATAATCGATATTGTTGAAGCCTACGCACAAAAATATATAAAACTGGTTATTAAAATCGACTATCACGGAGGATTTCCATTTGCTCCACCTGAATGGTCATTACATAGTTTACACCATAATTTAAATAGCCCAATGGATTTAAAAGATTATTATGAATATATTTGCACTATTCATAATAAAGTAGGTTTTACTTATTTACTTGGAATTGAAGGAGATGTCGCTGAATTTATTTCTAGAATTGATTACTTTGACCATGTTGTGGAGCATTGTTGAAAGCGAACCGTAGAAAGCTATCGCTCTCAGTTGCTATCGCTATCAGTTGCTATCGCTCTCAGTTGCTATCGCTTTATACTCGATAAAAAGTTCCCACAAAAATGGCTAATATTCCACCTATCAACGATTCAATAATTGTAATAATCCAATAATAAATATCCGATCTGGTCCATTGATATCCTACATCAAAATCACCGTAAATTATTTTGCTCATTAGACCACCCATAATGACCGACATCCATAAATGTGGTATATTTGATAATTTGTTTGGAATTAGTGCGCCGATATATCCAGCAATAATAGTAACAATAACTTGCTCGTAATTATTGTTATTTTGGTTAATATTAAATATTCGTTGCATTTATTGTATATATTGTATATGTATATACTGTATATATTTTTATTTGTGTGTTTGTTGTATTTGATGACCATCCTTTATACATTTTTTTATATTTTGTTCGATATTGTCGCAATACGCATCATTCGACATTCCATCTATATTCATTAAATTCACGATTAATTTGATATTATAAATCGTGTCTATTGTTATTTTCGTGTTGTTTATTTTTTCACCTATTTTTTCCACACGTTTTATCATAATTTTTAAACTTTCCTTATTATTTTCTTTTGATAATTCGATATTCGTAAATACCGTTATAAGTATGTTTTTCATTATATGTACATTTGCATCTAATATATTCATATTTATAGATTCCGATGAACTTATCTTGTTTTTTTTACGTATTTCATTATTTATTTCAAATATATTTTTTTTATATACAAACATTGCGGCGTCTCGTGAGCTTAACTGAAGAAATGTATGATGAACCTCTGATATTTGTCCTATAAATTCAACATAGAAATAAAACGATTTTTGACCGTGGAAAAACGCCATATCAATATTTTTGGAATACAGTAATATGATTGTAAACACATTTGTTATTATGTCCAAGCCTCGCATTATTATAAATTTATTGTATATATTATTTGACATACCTATATTTTCCGTTATAAAATTCAAATAATCACATACTAATACGTTATATTTGGTTAATATGTCATTACTAGAACAATGTAGCGTTGTTTTATAATTTTCCGTATTTTGTAATGAATATTGGGAATTATTTGCTGAATTTTGTATTGCGTCGCTCATGGATATATTATATACATGTGTGATATTTAAATTAATTTTTCATAAAAAGCATTTAAAGACTTTATAATTTTTATTATATAATATGGCTAGTATGATTGAACAAAAACCTGCAGTTACTTCGACGTCGAGTTCTACTGTGTCTGATTCGTCTAATTATAGATTACCTAGCGATATCACACTTAAACACTGCGCAAAGCTCGCAATCGTAGAAGATAAACCGATTCTGCTCGATTATTGGACGTCATCACTTGATAAAAACGCATTGATCGGTGTCAAGGAGACTGGAGAAAAGCTTCTCGTTAAATCGGCTGATGAATATACGTCTCCTATTGCGAAGTTCTATAAAAGTGGTACTGAATACATTATCATCACTGAAAATTCTATTTATTTGGTCTCTTCGGATATCCCGACAAGAAAGATCTCGTAAAATTATGTATTAATTTAGGATTGTTGAATTTTTCGTTTCGTTTTGATTTTTTTATATAATATTTTTTTATTATATAAATATTTAGTATAATGGCTACAAAGATTGAAATCCAAGAATATAATGGTAAAAAATTAGAAGTAACATATACAATTGACCAACAAATATCTGGATCTGAAGAAATTCTTGTGAAAAAAATGTTTCCTTCTGGATTTGACGGCAAGAAACCATTTATAGATACTGTTATAATGAATGAGAAGGAAGTTATGGATGAATATATAACTCTAAAGGGTGTGGTTATTGGATTGACAAATAAAATTCACATTATTAGTTTAACCCCTGCTGATAAGGCGTTGTTTGAAAACTTGGATGAACTGCCAATGTGTATTGAATTTACAGTTGATCCTGGTGTAAATCTATCTAAAATACCAAGAATAAATAACCAAGAATACAAAGCGGAAATGTGTCCTATTTGTCATGAAAATTTATTCACAACTGAAAAAGGGGGTGTTGTTGTCGGACTTGGACCTCAAGGATGTGGACATAAATTTCATCGCGATTGTTTACGTATGGCTTTTGAACATAGTGATAAATGTCCGATATGTAGACGAACTATTACTGGAGTACATGCTGTTGCGGTTGACCGTGATGTCGAGGGTAAACCTAATGGCGAGGGTAAACCTAATGGCGAGGGTAAACCTACTGGAGGAAAGAGAAGAAAAACTAGAAAAGGGAAAAAATCTAGAAAAACTAGAAAAGGTGGTAAAAAAGGGAAAAAATCCAGAAGAAAGTAAAATTTTATATAATATTTGGGTAATATATAAAATATGCCGAATGGAAGTTTTTGGGTTGGTCGCGGTGGATTTAATTATAAACGCAGTAATGGAGCGGGGGGAAGACGAAATCCTTCCATAGGACTTATTACTGGTATTCCTGCTTCTGTCGATAATAAATATGTGCCTGGAGCTGGTGTCGGAGCGTCTAATATTGCAAACAGACACGCTAAACTTATTCGCGCTACCAGTTGTGATAAATCACAGCAATGCGGTAGTTTCGTTACTCGCCTTCACCCTTATGAACAATTTGTTTTAGGGTTTAGGTGATTTTTTACTAATTGGAAAAATTATGCGTTCTCAACCTCGGCGAGGGTCTAAAACTGGGACGTAAATTTCCATATCGTTGCCATATAAGCGATCTATAATATGCTTCACTATTTACCTTGTCTAGAGGACCTTTTGAACATTCTGATGTTAGATTATGCCATAAGTAATGGGTGACACCTATTGCTGGACCTGTCCCCGCCTTCAATGGTCCTAATCCAGAATGTGCGTCCGAATGATTAATATACGATTGTATGTTTCTGACGTTTCTACTTCTCCCTGCCATTTTTTTTATATACTATTTGGAGATATTATTTTTATTTTTATATATTTTCATAAAACATATAAAAATGACAGCTCAAACGGTGAATTAAACACCGGACTCAATCTTACAAGGATTGTGTTTTATCACTAAACTATTAGAGCATAATATGGACTAAAATCCATAATTGTGTGGGTTCAAAAATCTCACCGGATTTAATAACCTATCTACACAATTTTTTTATTTTTATTTTTTTTGACGCGCGTCTACATATGTTGTTATGCCTGATAACATAACTCAAACGGGATATCACCAAACGTTTGCTCCCTAAAAAATATGACATGAGTCTATATTTTTTCATTTCTTTTCCCATGTACAATCCCCGTCGGTTACCTCCCAACCCACCCTTTAACCGACTCGTTCTCCTCCCCCAATATACATATATATTAATTCTTTAAGTTATTTACTCCTAAAATACTTATTTGGAATTGTATTATTTTCGTATTGATATCTCCATTTATCTATTCCGTACATGACAATAAACTGCATATTTTGCATAATAACGGAGAATGAGTCGTAATCGTGTTTTTCATAAAATGGTATTGTCGTCATTTTTTTTATAATGGTATCAATTTCTGGATAGATATACGTGTTGAAATTTTCTTTTTCATCAAAACATAATACAAAATGCCACATATTTGTTTGTGTGATTGCGTCAAATGCGTTTACTAACATATTTTTGAATATGGGTTCAACCACATAATCGAATTTCCCATCCCCCCATTTTATTTTATTTACAGACCTGAAAGAAGAATTCATCTTACATTATACATTACACAATGATAAACAAACATCCCATAATTTTAATTATTCATCATATTTTTTATTATAAAAAATTGAAATATTTTATATTCATATATAGTATAATATAATAAACAATAACACAAATGATGGAATTCTTAATTAATTCAGGAGTAGAGCCGGCACCCGAATCTACTATTCGACAACTTCAAAATAAAAAAAACGCACAAATATACCAATGTGATATCGACCATTTAGTTTGGATCGACTCCGGTAAATTATTATTATCATCGAAACAAGAAATAGAGGCAGCTGAATTAGCTGTTGAAGTAGCAAAACTTCAACTTACTGCTGCAAAGTTGAAATTAGATAGACAAAAAAAATATCAAATAGAATGTGAAGAAAAAGTGGTTGTATCACATAGAATAAGGTCAGAATTAGAACAAAAGTTGAAAACAGAAATACTTAAAAATACCGTGAAAGAATACAGAATCGATGAATGTACCATTCGCAAAAATGACAAAAAAAACGCAAAAACACGGATTGATTTTAAAAAAATGCTAAAATTACCAGAAGTAATGGTCGATTATATTGAATCATTCCTATCATATGATACCAGAATTCATCTACTAGAAACAAAATATAATCCATATAAATTATTACATCGATTAAATAAATACACCATCAACCACCTTATCAAACAAATATGTTTAAGTCCAGAATTCTTCAATCATTTATCTGTAGTAGAAGCTCAAAAACAAATATTTAATTATAATATTTCCAAACCGTGGGAACATTATTCCCCTTATTGGTTCTGTTTTTCACATATAGATAGCAAAAATACCGCTATTGCTATGATTTATAAACTTAAAAAAATAAATCCGCAAGCCGCACATAAATGGATTAGACAAATTAGTATGTTAATAAACCCCACAAAAAATTACAAATCACATAGCGATTGCTATATGTAGATGGAGAATCCTTCACTAGAGTTCCATAGACCTTACACCTTTGGACATTTAAAACGCCGTGTTTGGCATAAAGAAATATAAATTTAAAATCAATATTTAATTTGTTAAATATATTTAAATATTAAATATATATAAAATAATATGGAAAACAAATTTTATTGTGAAAAGTGTAATTATAGAACTGATATTGCTTCTTGTTATAAACAACATTTAGAAACTACTTTACATAAAACAGGCAAAAGAAAAGAAAGATGTGATAAGACACTTTATAAGTGTAATAAGTGCAGTTTTGAGAATTATAATAAAAATAATTATTTAAATCATATTCTTAACAATCATTCAACAAAAGAAGAACGAAAGGGAAAATTTAAGTATTATTGTGAATGTTGTGATTTTGGTGTATTTGTAAAGTCTATGATGGATACACATTTGAATACAACCAAACATCAATTAAAATTTAATGATAGTCAAAATATAAATATTTAATTTGTTAATTAATTTAAAAATAAAATATTTAGTAAATATATAAATGAGTTTTTTATTAGATAATAAAAAAATTGAATTAGATTATATGTCTGATATTAGTAGCAATATAACGTGTATAATTGAAGAAATGGAATTAACCAAATTATCAAAGACAGAACTTTTAGAGAAGTGTGAAGAACTTGGAATTAAAAAGTGTAAATCAAAAAACAAAGGTGAATTAATTAATTTAATTCAAAATAATCCAGTTGAAAAAAAAAATGTTGAATTGATATTTGAAGAAGATGTAGAAGATATAAAGGAAAAAATAATTACATCTACTACACAAAATTATAATCTATTAGATATTTTAAATAGTTTATTTACAAAATATTCACTTAATGAACTAGCAAAAGAGTTAAATGTCGCAACTGGAACTATAACTCGTTGGATTGAATTAAATGATATTCCAAAGAATTATGAATTTGATATATTAAAATTATCAAACATACAAATTAATTATTCTAATTATTCGACAAAAGAAAAAGACCAATTCTTTACGCCAGTAGAAACAGCGGTAAAGTGTTTTCAAATATTTACGGACGTGATTAAGACATACGGAGAAAAACCTACTGATTTTAAATATATTGAACCATCCGCAGGAGATGGTAGATTTTTACAAGTTTTACCATCTCATACTATAGCATTAGATATAGAACCACGACATCCATCAGTAATTAACGCTGATTATTTAAATTGGTATCCTAGTGAAAATAATAATTTTGTTGTTTTTGGAAATCCACCATTTGGATTGAGGGGACATACTGCATTAAAATTCATCAATCATTCGTTTAATTTTGCGAATTATGTTTGTTTTATATTACCACAGTTATTTGAAAGCGACGGAAAAGGAGTTCCACGTAAAAGAGTTAAAGGTTATAATTTAATTCATTCAACAAAATTATTAAGCGATTTTTATGAACCTTGTGGAAATTGTATTAAAATCAATACTATATTTCAAATATGGTCTAAAAATCATAGTAATAATTTGTATAACATTATAGATTATACTAATGATAAAATGAAAATTTACTCTATGTCAGATGGAGGGACTATATCATCAACTAGAAATAAAGATATGATTGGAAAATGTGATATATATATTCCTTCAACTTGTTTTGGAAAAGAAAATATGAAATGTTATATGAATTTTGAAGATTTGCCAGGAAAAAAAGGTTACGGAATTGTATTTACATACGATAAAACAAATATGATACATAAAATGTTAAATATAGAATGGAATAAAATAGCATTTTTATCAACAAATTCGGCATATAATTTAAGAAGTTCGCAAATTTATTCTTTATTCAATCTTTGATAATATAAATGTTTTTAGTTCATTTAAATCAATATTATCATCAATTCTAAAAGTATGTCCTTTTATAATATTTTCTTCATTTATTTTTACTGTTGTATCTAATTTGAATGCCCCACTTCCTTTTCTCCAAGTAACACTTTTTGTTGGAAAATATGGGTCGCATTTTGCACCGCTTTTATAAAATTCTTCATCAAAATTTTTAAATATAGTTAAATATATAAACATAGGTGATATATCAATAAATAACATAAACTCTGATTTCCAGGGTGTTTCTCCTAACTCGTGTTGAAAATTTGGAGTAGATGAACCTCTATGAGATGTTTTTATTTCAATATTTTTATTTAGAATTAATCCATCACCTACACCACCACCTAATTCTTTTGTTTTAGAACCATCCACTTGTGCTTCAATTTGAGAGGCGTCACAAATATTTTGTATAAATGTTTCACCAACGTTTCCAACGTTATTTGATTGTAATTTTACCAAATCTTTATATGGACTATCTTTCCATATATCTGCGTTTTCTTCTTTTTGTTTTTGAGTATTTATCATTTGAATAAATACAATGTGTGGTAAAATTGTATTAATATCATTCATTTCAGGTTTGGTCTCCATTTCTCTATATTGTATTATGATAAGTATTTTATTTATAAAAAGCAATTCAATTTTTTTTATAAATAATATATATGCCTAAACATAAGAGCGAAGATTTCAAAATGTCTGCTGTTGAATATTATTTAACCGAAGATGTTTCACAAGAACAAGTATGTAGAATATTTAAGTGTAGTCCAAGAAGTTTAATGCGTTGGGTTGAAAAATAATCTTCCAATAGTTTATTTTTATTTAACAAATCTTCAACATTCATTTGAATTGATATTATAACATATTTTTATATAATTTTATAAAAAATTGATTATATAAAATGGGCGTTTCAAATGAGAAAAGGTGTAAATGTCCAAAGGTGTAATATCCAATATACCTACAAAATATCTTTTAATTGATTTATTTTTTCCGGGGACAACGACTCGGGGAATTTCACGTGAAAATGTATGATTAAATTTCCAGTATGTCCTTCTCTCGTTAACCCCATATTCGGAATGACTTTTTGGTATTCTGGAATGATAATATTCCCATTTTGATTATTAATAGTAAACGTTTTCCCATTAATATATTTTAATTCAAAGCTGAATCCACATAATGATTCCTTCAACGAAATATCCTTGTTCACCAATAAATCCAGTCCTTGTCTAATAAAAATAGAATCATTATTTATTTTAATAAATATTTTAATGTCTCCTTTACACTGCTCATTTATAACGTTACCTTGATCCTTTAGCAAAATGATTTCATTATTATCGATCCCTTTAAAGACATCTACATAAACAGTGGATATCTCATTTAATTTGTTTCCATTTTCAATGACCCATTTTTCAATTTCAACTGGTATTTTTCCACCGTTCAATACCACTTCCATCGAAATGGTAATATTTTTAATAATAGGTGCGGGTTTTTCCATTTGTGGGGTCATATTTACCGGAACTCCATTTCTAAAAATACGAATATTTGCTCCGGGTGGGAACCCTCCCATCATATGAATATTTCCGGGCATTCCTTGCATCCCAGGCATACCACCCATCATGTGAATATTTCCGGGCATTCCAGGCATCCCGGGCATACCAGGTATTCCGCCGCCGAAAAATAAATTAGCAAATATATCATTCATATTTTCAAATCCCGGTGGCATTCCTTGACCCTGTTGTTGTTGTTGTTGTCTAAAAAATGGATTAGATCGCTGCATATCATATTCATTCTTTTTTTCAGCATCTCCTATTACCTCATATGCCTCATTTATCTTTTGAAAAATTCTTACTGCTTCCGGATTCCCAGGATTTTTATCGGGGTGATTTTTTAAGGACGACTTTCTATATGCCTTCTTTATTTCATCTAAACTCGCCGTTTCTGGAACTTCTAAAGTTTTATAATGGGTGTCATCCGCCGACATTAAATATAATAGTATTTACAGAGATAAGCTTAAATAATATTTTACGAATATACTTAAGAATGGATTATTCTCTTTTTATGAATAAATTTCAACCTCTTATATTTACAGATTTTGATTTTGATTCTGATAACGAAATTGTAAATATTTTAAACACATTAATTGACATGAACAATTTAAATATTTTATTCATCGGTGACATGGGCTCCGGAAAAACATCCATTCTAAATGCAATCATACGCGAATATTATGTCGGCTTTACACAAAACGAATACAAAGATAATATTTTACACATTAATAATTTGAAGGAACAGGGAATTAACTATTACCGTAATGATGTTAAAACATTTTGTCAAACGTGTTCATCCATTAAAAATAAAAAGAAAATTGTTGTATTGGATGATCTCGACTTAATAAATGAACAAAGTCAACAAGTGTTTCGAAATTGTATTGATAAATACAGTCATAATGTTCATTTTATGTCGTCGTGTTGTAATATTCAAAAGGTCATTGAAAGTATTCAATCGCGATTAACCATTCTAAAAATTAAACCATTACATCGTGATAATTTAATAAAAATTATGCATAAAATTAAATCAGCTGAACAAATTATTATTTCACCAGACGCAGAGAAATTTATTTTAGATATTTGTAATAATACTGCGAAAATTCTAATCAATTATATGGAAAAATTTAAACTATTAAAACAAGAAATTACATTGGATCTTGCAACAAATGTTTGTACGAATATTAGTTTTACTACATTTAATACTTATACTGAATTAGTAAAAAACAACCAATTAGATGAAGCGATTAAACTGGTATATTCCATTTATGATAAAGGATATTCTGTGATGGACATATTAGATAATTATTTTTTGTTTGTAAAAATTACCACTCTTTTGACTGAAGATCAAAAATATACTATTATTCCGTTTATTTGTAAATACATTACCATTTTTCACAATATTCATGAAGATGAAATAGAACTTGCACTGTTTACGAATAATCTAATTCAAAATATCGGTCAACAAAATATTTAGTATAAAATACTATATAAAATTTAATATATTTAATATATTTAATATATAATATAACTATTTGTATATTTTTACTATGTCTAGTCAAATATTTAAGTATAAAGTTCCGAATGAATTGTTATTCACATTATTAGAAAAGGTTTCCACAAAATCATCAAATAATAAATATTATGTATACAACAATAATTCATACAAAAAAGGGATTTTTAACGAAAATATAGCTAATTTTATAGAGGCGTGTAAACCATATTATCATTTATCAAAACATAAATATTTAGAACGAAAAATGACCTACAACAATTTTACAACTGTCTTAAGACAAATATGTAAACACAATAATATAGTATATGCTTCTCATATTGTATATGATAAATCAAAATATGACATTTATTATTACGTATATTTACCCGAAATTACTTCGGCTAACGCATAAGGCTAACTCCTTCGAATTTCTAAAAAAAACAAACTTAAAATAACCTAGAACTCCTACATTTTTGGAGGCCAAACCAAACTTAAACTAACCTAGAACTCCTTTATTATTGGAGACCAAACTAAACTAAACTAAATTATATCTTTTTACAAAAAAATATGATTTTTCTTTTTTTTCAACATCTAAAATTCGCTATCAGATGATCTCACCTTGTTACCCAAATAATTTGGTTTTAATCCCCATAACCCAAATCCTGACGGCACTTGCCAATATTTCACCCAACCTGGCTCATTTTCCAATGGTTCAATTGTACCCTTTTTTATTTTAGGCGTATTCGCAAGTAAAATATATTTACTAATAATGATTTTTGACTCCAAGACTTGTTTCGCAGACAAACGTGCAAACCATTCATAATGTCGTCGATTTAAAATTTCTGTTGCGGGTATGTAAATACCATACGTTTGCGGATACAAATCTATATATTCATTTGATAATAAATCGTCCACCAATATTGGTGTGTTATCCATCGTTTTTGTTCCTATTAATTTACCATCGATCAAATTTATTTGTTGTTTTCTAATTCGATAATCACACCAGCGATCAAACTCTCCTAAAAAATCTAATTGTGATGTATAATCGGATGAAATGGTTCGTTGCATAAAATCGATTAATTCTTTTACAGCTATACATTCTTTCTCAGCACCCATAAAACTAATATCTGGGGAAAAATCGTGATGTGATGAGGTTACATTCCTATCCACGTTTTCACAAATAAACATTTTATGATTAGATGATCCAACCTTATACATTTCTGATAAATCTTTCATACATAAAAACGACGGCGGGACAATCATTCCACCGTATTTATATACCAATTTAGTTAATCCCATTGTTCGAATATAATCTGAAACCGGTGAGGAAATTGTGGTCATATCTATTGACCATTCCGGTAACAATTTTGAAAACGATTTGTCATCAATCATACAAATATGAAAAGAATCTTCGTTTTGGCTAATTATACTTTTGACGGTCAAATATAAATACGGTTGATTTAGTTCAAAAGAACTGCGGGATCCGAATGATAACCAATTTCTAGAATTGTATTCGTAATTAATAGGAATCCATAGGATTGGCTTTTTCTCATCACCTAAATCGGAATCAGTTAATAAATATTTTTGGATGGCGCTATAATCTTCGATGGTTTTCTCTCTATTTAACTTATCTGTATATCTATTGTTCAAAAACATAACTGCGCCCAATATAACTAATAAGGGGACATAGGTTGTATAATGTTTTAGATTGAATGGTGTCATTTATATATTATATTATATATTCTTTTTTATTTTTTATTTCTTTTGTTCTTTTGTTCTAAATCACTTATTGTTCAATAATTGTAGTCCGCTCCAGAAATCATTGTTTCTTTGTTTCGCTTGCTCTGTTTCTTTCGCCAATTGATATGCTCGTCTAACTGCTGATTCATCATCTTTATTATTGCGTTGAGTTAAATATTGCATCGCTTGCGATTCCGATAACGGTTTTATATCTTGTCCATTACGATGATCTATAAATTCATTTATATTGTTAAATTTTTGCTTATTTTTATAATCTTCATCCGTCACGGGAATAACAGAATTTACGTGTGCTTGATGTAAGTCTTGAAATTGTAAATTGCTAAACATATTTGAATCGTATGTATCTGGCGCATCAGTAGATAAATCATATGCTGAATTCGAGGTATTACTACATATTTCTTGAATACCTTGATGAACAATGAGAGAACGTGCTTGTGTCTTTTTTTTATCAAACTCTTGTGCCATCGTAGCCATAGTAACATTTTTATCGGCAGTGGCGTCTACATCTTCATTTGATTTTAGCCATTGTTCATACCCCTTTGATTCTCCTTCATTATACAATTTATTTTTTTCGAATTGAGCATTAAACCATTGATTGAAATTATTATTGTCTTTCATTTTTTTGTTTGAATCGAAAAACTGGTCTAATAACACGTTTTTTTCATTGTCACTATATGTGATTTCATTGTATTCTGTATTTTTATTGTCGTTATTTACATCTCCCTTTTTTTTAAACTCCCATACTGAATACAACATTTTATAAGCTTTTGAATAAAATCTGAAATATTCTGGGGGCAATTTCGATTTGTCTGGATGTGTTTTAAGAACAATTAATTTTGCTCGTTTCATATCTTGTTCATCGAAATTTATAGGCACTTTAAATAGGCTTAATATATCTTGTAAATTATAATGACTTATATCTAAATCTACGCTCATCTTGTTGAAAATATATAATATTATATTATTATATGTTTTTTATGATGGGGTTTTTACGGACATATTATGATAATATTTTACTATGTTATAGTAAAAATGTCGATAAAGATAAATTCACGGTCATCCATACTTGTCCTTGATGATTTTGCTGAATACGACGACAATTATATTTCTTATTCAAATAATGATATTATTCCATTACAAGGTAACAACACGTGTTGCGATTGTACTAAAAATATATATGTTGAATCTTGGTGGTATTATCACGATTCATATAACATTTTATTGCGCAATGTATCAAAAAATACAAGGAAAATTATATGTTGTAATCACTGTAGTAACATTTTTCAATTTACGTACAAATTCTATTCTATGAACACATATGTTGAGTGTTGTTGTTTTACTTGCTTGACGATGTAGCGACATTTGCGTAGGCTTGACTAATATGTGCTAGATGATGTCCACATCGTTTGAAAAATGCGTCTAATTGTCCAGGGTCGGCTCCAGTAACACTATCGTCTGGCGCAAACGATACATTCCCTCTCTTATATAGAAGAATCACCGGAATTCCATTTACCATTCGTTTATGTTTTAAATAGGAATACAAATCGATACTTTCGTCTACATCTATATCGGCGCATATAACATTCGGTGGTGAACCGGCAAAAAAGGCATCAACGATATGCGCAATTTTTTTACAGGGACCGCACCACGTTGCTCCTAATTTTACAATCACTAGTCCTGGATTTACTTTTAATAAATTTAAAAATTCGTCGCGACTTTCAAATATACTGATCACTTGTTTTGAAACTCCGGTTCCGTTTCCGTTTCCATTTCGTGTCGCCATTTAAAAATATATATTATTATAATTTTAATATATATTTTTGAATAATTATATTATTTTACAAATTTTACAAATTTTCTCATTTCAAAGCCGGGTATTTATCAATATAGCATTGCGGTGCGATATTTCGGATGATTTTGTTGTAGATTTTCACATTCTCCTCGTCGGTACCTCCAAACCATTGCGATATCATTTTCAAATATTGGCGTTGCTCATATGAATCAGGTCCGTGTATCATTGAATGGTTTATTCTCATCCACTCTGTCGCTTGTCTCAGATTTTTTCCCGCTATTTTCTTTATTAATTGGATTACTTTTTCTTGGGAACTATTATCTTTTTCCCACCCATTTGTATCATTAATATAAATGATCAACCGTTTTATGTCGCTACAATGAATTGGACGTTTTGATACTTCTGTCGCTTGCAACCCTCTAGTAAATATATTGGTTATTCCTTGGGTATATCCGTATCGACCTAAATCTTCCAAATCTTTAAAGGTTAGAACGAGAGAATTTACGAATTCAGTTATACTCATTGCGTCCTTACAAGTCTCGTTCAAAAAGATTTGCATGTTGAATTTGTTATTGGTTGTGCTATTATTACAGTTCGTGTTTCCAGCATTTTTGGCTAGTTCCATCATTTGTTTGGATTGCTCCATCATGTATTTATTTTGTTCAATCATCAGATTTTTGAAATCTTGATTTTGCTTTAATAATTCGATTATTAATGAATCGTTGGTATCAGCTGGTATCGGTTTTTCTAAAATCATTTCTTTGAATTCTTGATTTTGTTTCAAAATTTCTAATATCATATTACTATTATTTTGTAATTCGTTTTTTTCTTCATCATTTTCTTCTATATCATTTATAATTACGGAAGATTCTATAATACATTTTTTTTTATGATTCCATAAACTCGAATGATGTTTATATTCTTTTCCACAATTGCATACATATATTTGTGCAACTTGTGGTTGCAATGTTGTAGTCGAATTGTAGTTAGTTGTAGTATTCGTATGTTTTGCGGTAAATAAATGTTTATCATAACTACTTTTTCTGCTAGTCGTATAGTCACATAATTCACATATATATAGTTTCGCAACTTTTTCGCAAGTTTTTTGCAACAACATTTGTAGTATATATAGTAAAATATAATAATTCCTAAACCTTTTTATATAAAATATATATTTCCAAAAAAAAAGTTATGCAGTCAAAATATTTGGCGATTTTCACTTTTGTCTACATAAGCCAAAAAAAACACCCCTTTTCGGGGAAGAAACCGACCTATGCCATTTTTGGACATTTATTTTTGTCCAAAAAGGAAAAACCAAACGACTTTTGGAAAATGATACTTTTTATATTTTATATATATTATTGATTTTCATACTTAAAGAAAATAGAAACACATATTCAACGGACTTATTTTTTGGAAACAAATTGCTCCAATTCACCAATGTCAATCTCAGGCAATTCAACATGCGCTTCCCAGAAATATTTCGAATACGTCCATACAAATTCAGCGTCACACGGGTAGAGGTCAAGTCGTTCGTCTTTTAATCGACCATATAATTTTTCCGGTAAAAGGGAAAGACTATTTCGCGGTAGAACGTAGCATAGTTGAACCAACGGCGACACGGGTTTTGACGCGTTTTCCTTGATAAACGTTGTATCAAAATACGGAATATGCTTTAATAGGTCCTGAAAAAGGGGCGGATAATTGTGTTTATAACACCAGCGCCAATCTGGACAATTCGTCGTATAATATTTCATAGTCCATTCCAATCCTTGCATATAATTTATCGAAATCTCCTTGCTCCTCTCCTCATCAATATCTATTTTAAACAGGGATTTGTAATAGCGATGCTGCCAGTTGTCCTTGAACGGATTAATATATTTTTCTTGTTCGCGCTCATACGTTGGAATCGCATCAAACTTCGCGTATTTTTGTTCCGGGGTTTCACTAGGGAAATAGTTCTTCTCCCGTTTATCTCGCAAATTCATCTCGGCGCGCATAAATTCATCCTCTTGCGCCGCCAAAAACGCCACCATTTTTCGCACATTTTTCCAATAAATTGTCTTACCGTCTGTCAAATTTTCATTCGTCCCACCAATCGTCGCTTTGTATGCGTTTAATAGCTTATCGATTCCACCCGTGCGAATATTCGCCGCCGGAAAATGCGGCATAAAATCATTGCCCAAAAAGAAACATAAAAAAATGTAGTCGTAGATGCGATTTTTTTGCTGTTCAGACGTCAATTCTACTCCATTATTCATATTTAACGTGATAATTTGCGCGAGTTCAGGAATATCCAGTAAATAGGTTTCATTCGGCTCCAACGAATTATCGAGCGTTTTAATAAATTCGGGTGTTTCCCTGAACAAATATATTTTTTTGCTAATCGGCAAATGATTAATCGACAACATAATTAGGTCGGCGTCCAAACCATAAATAACGGTCGTCGCGTCAGTATGTGAATCACGATTTGTTCGGATATAATCGAAAATCTTATGTTCTCCCTCTCCCGCTTCATCACTAGTAGAGACAATAATATTTTTTACATTATATTTTGCAACATTGTTACAAAAGTGCTCCTTAATGGCGATATTTAGGTCGTTCATAAATATGGTTCCAGGAGTAATGGCTGTCGTATTCCACGACGAATCGTCCTTTTTCTGAAAAATCTTGGCCATAATTTCGTTCTGGTACCACGATTTATACCGGCGATTGCGTTGCTGTTCCAATTTTGCCACGGGTGCAACCCCGTCAAACGCAATAAACACACAATTATCCGGCGCAAGTAGTCCAATATATTCTTCGATTTTTATAATAACTTTATCAATAATTGTTTTTGTAGGCGTATCCGTAATATTTGAAAAGTTTATAGTACGAACCGCATCATATATGATTGAGTTACAATCCATATATAGATTATTAATTGCCATCTTATTTTTTAACCATTTTTTAATAATATTGACGTGATTTTTAACAATATATGAAAAATAACTTGGTATGCCCATATTAGGTAATATTATTATTATTATGAAAATGTGTTTAATACCATTCACGTATATATTTCCCTTAATTTGAAAATACGGCAAAAAAATAAATATAATATATGTATATAACCAATATTAGTAAAAAATGAATGATAATAATTATATCGTTAAAAATAATGATACTGGTAACAGCAAACATACCGCTGATGTAGTTGCCCTTGTAGAGAAAAAAATTCTGTTTTTCCAAGACGTTATTCAAAAAACAATATTAAACGCACAAAAGAATAAATTTTTAGATATATTAGGAGTAAGTGAAGTTGCAACGTGTATAACTACTATTAATACGATCAGTGACAATTTGAAAAAAATGGAGGATAATATAAATACTCAACAAATAACATCAGACGCCATTATTAGTAATCTACAGACGTTGAATAACGAATTATCAAGCCTATTAAAAACATACGGCACGGATTCATTGGAAGATTTATTATCGATATGTTTTGGAAGTAATAATGCGATTTTAACACCAGACAGCGACACATATAAATTTGAATTATTGAAAAAATATTTTCATCCAATCAATTACAAAGTAGTGACCATTAAAAATCCGGAAAAAGAACCCGCTGACGGTATGAAAACGAAATCAGCCAAGTTTTTTTCAGACGATATTATGTCAGATACCATTCAAAATTTAGATTGTATTGATATTTTAATGAACACGAAACAATTTCATTTAAAAGTGTATGGCTTAAAATTATATGTATATCACAGTGCGTTTAAGAAAAGTTTGCTCATTACTGGAGTCGTAGATGATATCATTGTTAATTTTCTAAACAATCCGTTTCTTAATAAAAAAATAACGTCTATAAAGGAAAATATGCCGAAAGATAATGATTTTATGTGTGGTAATTTCGAGAAATTTATTAAATCAATGACATTGAAAGATTTTCTGATTTATAATAATTCTGACGTCTATAATAAATATAAAGGATTATTAAGTCAGGAAAGATTATTAAAACAAAAAACATTATCACAACTGGTAAAGGATTTTATAACAAGTGATTTATTTACAAAACGTAATATATTGGTTCAGCTTCTCATAAATTCGGATAACTATGAAAATAAATACATGTCTTATTTGTTATATGACCTATTATCAGATGACTCAAATGGTACGGTAGATACAACTGAACAAATTATTTTGTTTGATAGTTTTCCGTGGTCCATTAAACAATATTTCAAGGAGGCGATGAAGAAAACCATACAATATACCAACGATTTATCTAATTTTGAAATTAATAAAATTCCGCTAGAACAGCAAATTTGTTTAATGAAGGCGCCAGACAGTGTCAAAGAAAAGGCGATGATGAAATTGAAGGAAGTGAAATCGAAATCGGAGGATTCGGGGTCGAAAGCGCGTCAATATTTGGACGGATTATTGAAAATACCGTTTTCTGTTTACAAAAAAGAGCCGATTATGAATTTAATGAACTTGTCAAATACGCATTTTAATGAATTATTGAAAAAACCGCTTGTTAAACAAATGTTCGCCGAAACGCCGATTCCTGTCAAAGATAAATACACTAGTATTGAAATTTTGAAATATTCGAAAATGATAAAGGCGAAATGTACGACTACTGATAATAATAATGACACGAATATTGTGAATATTAAACAAAAATTAACATCGTGTGATAAAAGTGGCCTGGTTGTCAATATTATGAAGTTGAATAGCATCATTAATAATCAAAAAATGAATATTCCTAAATTGGTTCATTCCGGTAAAAAGAAGGGCGATCTAATTAAAAGTATCACTGATTTTGTCAATTTATGTAGCAAAAACGATATGTCGATCCCGGTAACCAACGCGTTTATTGAATTGAATAAGATGTGTTTTAATGAAAATGTTATTAATTCAAACTCAAATGTGGATGATATTGTGAATGAAACTTCTATTATTCATAATAATTTCAACGCCATTTCGGAATACATGAAAAATGTGAAAAAGATATTGGATGATTCTGTCTATGGACACGATAAGGCAAAACGACAAATTGAAAGTATTATCGCGCAGTGGATTAATGGTGAGCAATCCGGACACGCCTTTGGATTCGGTGGTCCAGCTGGGGTGGGGAAAACGTCTTTGGCTAAGATGGGGATTTCAAATTGTTTGAAAGACGAAGAAGGAAACAGTAGACCTTTTTCTATCATCCAAATCGGTGGAGATTCTAATGCGAGCACTCTTCACGGACATAATTATACGTATGTCGGTTCCACGTGGGGGTCCATCGTTCAGATTTTGATTGACAAGAAATGTATGAATCCGATTATTTTAATCGATGAATTGGATAAAATTTCCAAGACGGAGCACGGTAGGGAAATTATCGGAATTTTAACGCATTTGTTGGATCCGACACAAAATGATTCGTTTCAGGATAAATATTTTTCGGGTATTGATGTCGACATGTCGAAGGTGTTGTTTATTCTCTCATATAATGATGTGACACAAATAGATAAAATTTTACTGGATCGTATTCATTCTATTAAATTCTCTAATTTGTCGATTGATGAAAAGCTCATTATTGCACAAAAACATATGTTGCCTGAGATATACACGCGATTCGGACTACAAGATATGGTTCATTTTGGAGACGAAGTCATTAAATTTATTATTGAGACTTATACGTGTGAGCCTGGGTGTCGTAAATTGAAAGAAAAATTGCTGGAAATTGTGGGTGAAATTAACTTGGATATTTTGAAAACACAGAATAGCGAGACAGAGTTCCCGGTTGAAATTACGGTTGACCTTATTAAATCTAAATACTTTAAAGATAAACAGGAGGTGAAGATTAAGAAAATACACACGGAAAGTAGGGTGGGGGTAGTAAATTGTTTGTTTGCGACTACTGCCGGAACTGGGGGGATTCTACCAGCAAATGTTAAATTGTTTCCTAGTGACAAATTTTTTGATTTAAAACTCACTGGATTACTGGATGAGATGATGAAAGAGAGTTTTGTTATTGCGCAAACTTTGGCTTGGAATATAACAACTCCGGAAAAACAATTGGAGTTTAGACAAAAATATGATGGGGAGCATAAATACTCACTGCATATTCACGCAGGAGATGGATCGGTTTCGAAGGCCGGTACTAGTGCTGGGGTAGCGATAACGATTTTAATATACAGCATTTTAAATAACAGAAAAATCAAAAATACATTTGGTGTAACAGGGGAAGCAAATTTAGATGAGACATCGAATGAAATCGGAGCATTAAACCATAAATTTTTAGGCGGAATTAAAGCAGGAATCACATCATTTATTTTCCCAACAGAAAATCTAAAGGATTACACTGATTTTATGGAAAAATATAAAAATGATGATGTTATCAAGGGGATTAATTTTTACCCAGTAAGCACTGTTCAAGAAGCGCTCGATTTAATATTAGAAGAAGAAGAATCACAAACTCCTTCGACATACGTCTCCGGAGTTTAATCGCTCCCCCATCGCTTTCGGCTATGGGTCGCTCCAATAAGAATATATTGTAAAAAATATAAAAAAAATATGATATAATATATCAATAATATAAATGAATGTTGATATATTGTTAGAAAATGAAAATTTAAAAAATAAAATTAACGAATTAGAACAAGAATTGATTGACATCAGAGAACAATTGAATATATATTTATTAAAAAATAAAACATACTATGAAACACATAAAGAAGAACATAAGAAAAGAGAGAAAGAATAAAAAGAAAAAACGAATTACAACGATACGATATCATCAGAAAAAA